>OHAC01001367.1_pt1 | contig 22651 bp, 16 predicted proteins | sample 1577051 | NCBI WGS metagenome assembly OHAC01 (sample SAMEA3541499, study PRJEB24748) | human gut metagenome | biome: human gut; feature: human-associated habitat; material: faeces | place: China | collected 2012 | reverse complement strand
CGGACTGATACACAAAGAAGCCAGCCACTCCAGCACCCGCTATGACATTACCAAAGAAGGAGAAGAAACCTTAAATTTCTTTGGCAAAAATATCTCACCTGCCATCATCAGCGACATGGATGAGTATTTAAAGGAAAATAAATATGACGCGATTTTAATGCCGCATTTGTTTCCAGCAGAAATGGTAACGCAGATGAAGGCAAAAGGGATCAATCTTCCGCCAACGATTTTTGTCGCGACTGACTATGTGTGTACCCCATTTACAGAAGAAACTAATTGTGATGCGTATGTAATTCCATCAAGACATGTAAGGTATGATTTTTTAAGAAGAGGAATACCAGAAGAAAAGATAAAATCACTTGGCATTCCTGTTCGAAAGGAGTTTGTTAAAAAGGTTTCAAAAGAGGAAGCCAGAAAAGAGCTTGGATTAGAGGAGGATACATTTTATCTGCTTGTAAGTGCAGGCAGCATGGGAGCGGGCGGAATTGTGAAAACAATTAAGCTTTTGTATCGTTGGTGCAAAAAGCAAAATAAGAAGCTTGAGAAAAAACATAAGAACGAGAATGAAAATCAGCGTCAGACAAAGTTGATTATTATATGCGGAAATAATAAGGTACTGTATGAGACACTGCAAAAAATTGTTGGCGATGATGATTGTGTTATATTGACTGGATTTACAAAGCAGATGGCACTTTATCTGAAGGCAAGTGATGTGTGTATTACAAAGCCTGGTGGTCTTTCAAGTACAGAGGCTGCAGTTGCCAATATACCATTTATACATGCAATGGCAATTCCAGGCTGTGAAACAAGAAATCTTGAATTTTTTGAATCATGCGGCATGAGCATAGGTGTGAAAAAAACAAAGGGTCAGCTGATTCGTGCAGTGAATAGAATACAGGGTAAGGAGCTTTGTGAGACAATGAAGCTGGCACAAAGAAAATACATCGGATAGGATGGTGAATCACTTGGGAAATTGGAGAAACGGTGAACTCGGTAATTTTATAACGCTCAAGAGAGGTTTTGATCTTCCGCAGCAGAAGCGCGAAGACGGACAAGTGCCTATTTTCTCATCATCGGGTATCACAGGAACTCATTCAACAGCAATGGTTAATGCTCCCGGTGTTATCACAGGACGATATGGAACAATCGGTGAGGTGTTTTATGCAGCAGAAGATTTCTGGCCGCTAAACACAACATTATTTGTTGAGGATTTTCATGGTAATGACGCGGAATTCATTTATTATTTTCTGAAAACACTTGAGTGGTCAAAGTTCACTTCGGCAAGCGCTGTGCCGGGAATAAACCGGAATACCGTTCACAAGGAAACCGTGTCTCTGCCTGATATAGAAACGCAAAGGAGAATTGCGAGTACATTGTCTATGCTCGATGAAAAAATCAAGACCAACACCGAGATAAACGATAATTTATACGCTCAAGCCAAAGCTATCTTTGACAACCATTTTATCAATATTGATTCCATCCCTGCTGGATGGAGAAAAGGCAATCTCTTAGACATCGCCAATTACTTGAATGGACTTGCCATGCAGAAGTTCCGTCCTCAGGGGAATGAAATAGGTCTTCCAGTATTGAAGATCAAGGAACTCCGCCAAGGTTCATGTGATGATAGTAGTGAACTCTGCTCCTTGAGAATCAAACCTGAATACATCATTCACGATGGCGATGTCATCTTCTCTTGGTCTGGAAGTCTACTTGTTGATATATGGTGCGGGGGAACTTGCGGATTGAATCAGCACCTTTTCAAGGTTACATCAGACATCTATGACAAGTGGTTTTACTACCTGTGGACGGCTCACCACCTTGCCCGTTTTATTGCAATCGCTGCTGATAAGGCAACAACAATGGGGCACATCAAACGTGAGGAACTTGCCAAAGCAGAGGTCTTAATTCCTTGCGAAGAAGATTATACAAGTCTCACCTCTATCATGCAGCCCATTTTTGAGCTGATAATCTCGAACCGGATTGAGGCTCGTAAGCTGGCTGCACTTAGGGATGAACTACTACCAAAGTTGATGTCCGGCGAGATCGATGTCTCCGCTATCCAGCTCTAAGCCGCTAAATTATCGTTTACCTGATTTGGAGGTTATACCATGTTTGATAAAGTTCAGGAGAGCTTGAAAAGAAGTAAAGATGAGCGTCAGAAAAAGCGGCTTGAAAAGGAACGGGTTCGTCTTGAGAAAGCCGCAGCAGAAGCAGTTCGCGAGAAAGAGCGGCTTCAACATGAGGCGGAAAAGATACAGGCTGAAAAAGATCGCCTTCTCTCCCTTGATGACAAAGGGCTGATGGTAGAACTGATTCTGGCAGTGCGCGGCTTATACTCGCAGATAGAGTACATTCAGAGTCAGCAGGAGTCTTTATCCGAGCGAATTGACGATATTGAGTCAGACATCTCTTCCATCCGCAGCGATATTTCGGATTTGGAGAGCAGAATGAGTTCGTCCGATCAATAAAAGCCAATGAAGGAGGCGCAGACGTGATTATTTCCCCGCAATCTCTTGATACAAACCTCAGTCAGCTTTTAGCAGAGGTTAAGTCCGGCTCCATGCAGTTGCCGGAGTTTCAGCGTGACTGGACTTGGGATGATAACCGAATTAGGGGCATTATCGCCAGCTTATCACAGGGTTATCCTATGGGTGCCATCATGCGGCTGCAATACGGCAATCCGGACATCCAATTCAAATACCGTACAATTACGGGCGTAAAAGGCGTTTCTGTGAAGCCGGAGCATTTGATTCTCGATGGTCAGCAGCGGCTTACTTCAATTTATCAGGCAACATCCTCTAAAGAGCCGGTCTCGACCAAAACAGAAAAAGGCAAGGCTATTAAGCGTTATTACTATCTCTCAATGGAGAAGTGCCTCGACGATGATGAGGATCGTTTTGATGCTGTCCTCTCCATCCCCGAAGACCGAAAGATTAAAGAGAACTTTGACCGGGATGTGAAGCTCGATCTCTCAACCAGAGAATATGAATACGAGAACAAGCTGTTTCCGGTCAATATCGTATTCGACAGCAACGCAGTTATGGACTGGTTCATGGGCTACATGACGCACTACGGAATGAAGCCGGAAGCAATGGACGAGTTCAAGCGTTTCCAAGCGGATGTGCTGAATACAATTTCCGGGTATAAGCTGCCTGTGATTACACTGGACAAGTCCACGCCGCGAGAGGCAGTGTGCAAGGTGTTTGAGAACGTCAATACTGGCGGTGTTCCTCTCACGGTGTTTGAGCTTGTTACCGCAACTTATGCCACAAGAGACTTTGACCTAAGAAAAGACTGGGTGCAGTGCCGAAATACCATTTGCGGCTTTGGAGACACGCTGAGAACAGACCTGTTCGATGGAATTGATGAAACCACATTCCTGACAACGGTTTGCCTCTATACAAGCTATTTGAACAAGCAGTCTGGAAAAACGAACACTATCTCCTGCAAAAAGAAAGATGTTCTGGGTCTGCCTTATGAATCATATATAGCGAACCGCGATGCAGTGTTAGTCGGGTTCAAAATCGCAAAGGAGTTCCTTCTTCGGGATCAGTGCGTCTTCCGGCAGAGAGACTTGCCTTATACAACGCAGTTGATTCCCCTTGCAGCGATCTGTGCTGTTCTCGGAAAATCCAAATGCAACGAGCCTAACACAATCAAAACGCTTTCTCGTTGGTATTGGTGTGGAATTTTGGGTGAGATGTACGGTGGCGCTAACGAAACCCGATATGCCTACGACATCGAGGACATGGTTGAAGAGGTTAACGGGCGTCCGAATGCAATGCACACGATCAACAGCGCAGTCTTTTCTTCTACGCGGCTGCTGACCCTTCAAACTCGCTTGAGTGCTGCTTATAAGGGGATTATGGCTCTTCTCTATAAGGAGAAATGCCGTGATTTTATGAATAACACGACGATTGACATTGTGAACAGTATGCTTGAGTCTCCGGACATTCACCATATCTTCCCGGAAGCATATTGCGAGAAAATGGGCATCAAGCGCGAACGGTATAATTCCATCATTAACAAGACCCCGATTCTCCCAGCCACCAACCGCTCGATTGGCGGAAATGCGCCGAGTGAGTATCTGGGGGCAATTCTAAAGAAGGTTGATGGACTGAACGAGGATGAACTTCAAGCACGGGTAGAATCGCACTTTATCGACTATTCGGAATTGAAGGCAGATAACTTCAATGGCTACTTCATTGACAGAGCAAAGAGTCTTCTCAATCTGATTGAAAAGGCAATGAATAAGCCTGTCACTGACAGAGATGCAGAAAATACGCTGGATCAGTTTGGGGCGAGTCTGGCGTAAAAGGGAGTGACAAAACTATGGCAGGATATTTTACAGAATCAAATTACGAGAACGCTGTCTTGCAGCTTCTCAATGAAGAACTGGGCTATAACTATATCTATGGACCGGACGTGGAGCGCGATTATCACTCGCCGCTTTATGAGGATGTTCTGCTACCTTCCTTGCAGCGGATCAACAAGAGCCTGCCTATGGACGCTCTGACGGAGGCAATCTATAAGCTCAAGAACTTTGAAACCGGAACGCTTTTGCAGAAGAACATGGTCTTTATGGACTACCTCCAAAACGGAGTCCCGGTAAAATACTATGACAAGGGTGAAGAACGCTCTACCCTTGTTTACCTTGTAGACTTCAAAAATCCTGCCAGTAACGAGTTCACAGTTGCGAATCAATGGACTTTCATTGAGAACTCCGAAAAAAGACCGGATGTGATTCTCTTTGTCAATGGTCTCCCACTCGTCATTGTGGAGTTGAAGTCTCCGTCCCGCGAAGAAACCGATGCTTCCGCAGCATACCGCCAGCTCCGGAACTATATGTATGAGATCCCCTCTATGTTCATTTATAATGCGGTATGTGTCATGAGCGACTTGACCACTTCAAAGGCTGGTACAATCACGTCCGGCGAAGACCGCTTTATGGAGTGGAAAACAACAGACGGCAGCTATGAGAATACGCAACACGCATCATTTGACACATTCTTTGTAGGACTGTTTGAGAAGACCCGCTTCCTTGACATCGTGAAAAACTTCATCTGCTTTAATGTGGATGGACAGAATACTTTCAAGATACTCGCCGGGTATCATCAGTATTTCGCAGTCAAAAAGGCGATTGAGTCTACAAAACACGCAACCGTGACGGACGGTAAGGGTGGCGTCTTCTGGCATACACAGGGCAGCGGAAAATCGTTGTCTATGGTCTTCTATGCCCATTATCTGCAAGAAGCGTTAGAAAGCCCCACTATCGTTGTCATTACCGACCGTAACGATCTGGACGACCAGCTTTACGGACAATTCGCCCGCTGCAAGGACTTCCTCCGGCAAACGCCGCAGCACGCTGAGAGCCGCAAGAATCTGAAAGAACTGCTTGCAAACAGACAGGCAAACGGCATAATCTTCACGACCATGCAGAAGTTTGAAGAAAGCAACGAAGCTCTTTCGGAGCGTCGGAACATTATCGTGATGGCTGATGAAGCGCATCGTGGGCAATATGGTCTCAATGAGAAGGTTGTGATCAAGCAGAAGGACAACGGCGAAGTCGAGGCGAAAACCGTTATCGGCACTGCCCGCATTATAAGAGACACGCTTCCTAATGCGACCTACATTGGATTCACCGGAACACCGATCTCCACAAAAGACCGCAGTACACGAGAGGTCTTCGGTGATTACATCGACATCTATGATATGACACAGGCAGTTGAAGATGGCGCGACCAGACCCGTCTATTACGAGAGCCGTGTGATTCACCTGAAACTCGACGAGAACACCCTCCATCTGATCGACAATGAATATGACATTATGGCTGACAACGCCGATCCGTATGTCATTGAAAAGAGCAAAAAAGAACTTGGTCAGATGGAAGCAATCCTCGGTGCCGACCAGACGATCAATTCCTTGGTAAATGACATTCTTGATCATTACGAGAATTACCGTGAGAATATCCTAACCGGCAAGGCGATGATCGTTGCTTATTCGCGTCCCATAGCAATGAAGATTTATAAGCGCATTCTTGAGCTACGCCCAGCGTGGACGGAAAAGATTGCAGTGGTCATGACGCAAGGCAATAACGATCCCGAAGAATGGCGTGAGATTATCGGCAACAAAGCTCATAAGGACGATATGGCGCGGAAATTCAAAGACAACAACTCTCCGCTGAAAATCGCCATCGTCGTGGATATGTGGCTGACCGGCTTTGATGTTCCCTCCCTTGCTACGATGTATGTCTATAAGCCGATGGCTGGACACAACCTGATGCAAGCTATCGCCCGCGTCAATCGTGTCTTCAAAGATAAAGAAGGCGGTTTGGTTGTCGATTACGTCGGTATTGCGGCTGCACTGAAACAGGCAATGAACGACTATACTGCCAGAGACAAGAAGAACTATGGTGATACAGATGTAAGCAAGGCTGCATATCCGAAGTTCCTTGAAAAGCTCTCTATTTGCAGAGATTTGTTCCACGGATTCAGTTATGAGAAATTCATGACCGGAAGCGACCTCGACAGGGCGAAGCTCATCAGCGGCGGAGTGAACTTCATACTCGGCAAGAGTGTTGCAGAGTACGAGCTTCCCGACCATGAGAAGACACAGAATGTGTTTATCAAAGAAGCCCTGCTTCTCAAGCAGGCACTTTCGCTGTGCAGCAGCTTGGTAGACGAGCAAACTCGCATGGAGGCAGCTTTCTTCGAGTCCGTAAGAACAATGACCGTGCGCTTGGTTTCAGGCGGTACCGGAAAGAAGTTTACGCTTCCGGAAGTAAATGAGCGCATTAACGAGCTTTTGAAGCACAGCATCAAGAGCGAAGGTGTTATCAACCTCTTCTCCGATGTCCAGACTGAGTTTTCGTTGTTCGATCCGAAGTTTCTTGAAGAAGTGGCAAACATGAAGGAGAAGAATCTTGCAGTCGAACTCCTGAAAAAACTGATTTCCGAACAGGTCTCTGTTTACCGTCGAACAAATATTGTCAAGTCTGAAAAGTTCTCCGAAATCATTCAGAGCGCAATGAACCGCTATTTGAACGGAATGCTGACCAACGAGGAAGTCATTCAAGAATTACTCAAGCTGGCGAAAGACATTGCCGCTGCTGCCGCCGAGGGTGAAAAACTCGGATTGACAGCGGACGAGCTTGCTTTCTATGATGCCCTCACAAAGCCGCAAGCAATCAAGGACTTTTACGAGCATGACGAGCTTATTGCTATCACGAAAGAACTGACAGATTTGCTTCGCAAAAACCAGACAATAGACTGGCAAAAGAAAGAGAGCGCAAGAGCTGGAATGCGCCGCCTGGTCAAAAGGTTGCTGAAAAAACACAAATATCCGCCAGAGGGTATGGATGATGCTGTCCAGACTGTCATGAGCCAGTGTGAGATGTGGACGGACAATGTAATGACCGCTTAACTCCCCTACGAGAAAGGAGTAGATCATGGGCAATTCAGTCATGTTGAATGGAATCGAATATGCCGGAGAACAGATTGCCTACAAAGACAGCACCTATGAGCTTGTGTCAAAGGTCGCTTACCTGATCGGCGTCCCGCTTCGTATTTTCCAAAATGAACACGAGCCGCCGAAGATAGAGATATACAACCGGCTTGAACAGGATAAAAATGCCCGTATCATTCGTAATCTATGTATCATCCGCACCGCCATTGAGCGCAATTACCGGAAGATAAATGACATCATGCGAATGGAGTATCGAGGGCTCCTTTCAATGCCAGAGATCATCCCGGCTTCCAGTATGCAGCAGCTTTCAAATGACGGAATCAACTTTATCAAAAAGTCGAGTACAAAGCTCTGCCACCACATTATCGAGATCAACCGGCTGATTTCAGACCGCATTAACAACTGCAAAAGCCTCTTTCCAATCTGGATTAACTGGGCGTACATAAAAGAGCTGTTCATCATGCCAAACGGTTTGACAGAGGACGGAACGAAAGATGCTGCGGACATCTATTACGCAAGTCTCTCCTACTACCCCTATCAAATGTATATCAACTGGGTACCGATGGACGAGGGTAATGTCCTCTATAATGATAAGAAGTTTGCTACCCTGCTTTATCAATGGCATTGCGACGCCTTCACGGAATACAGTAAAGTCTCCGATGCAGGGGCTTTTGTAAAAAACAATATCTACGACTTCATAGATGACAGTGAGAAAACCGTATTGGTAGTGGACTGCGAAAACTCTGACCCGTACAAGCTGTGCGCCACGCTCAAAAACCTTGATTATGAAGTCATGCAGAAAATTACGGCGATCATTCTCTTTGATGACGTACATACTGCTACGGCATGGCGCATTCTCGAAAACTACACCCGCATCCCCGTTGAACATATCATGATTGAGCGGATCAAGCAGAACAAATCACTGGTAGACATCAAGCTCACCGCAAGAGCCTGTCAGGAACACTACCAGAAGCAAGTGGATTCCTTCGTCATCGTCTCAAGCGATTCCGACTACTGGGGGCTGATCTCTTCCTTACCGGACGCCAGATTCCTTGTCATGATTGAGCGGGAAAAATGCGGACCGGATATGAAGGCAGCACTTGCAGAATCTGGGATATTCTACTGCTATCTGGATGACTTCTACTCCGGCAACAGCGAGGACATCAAGAAAAACGCACTGTTCAAGGAGATGTACCGCTGGATTGACAACTCCGTTCACCTGAACGTCAACGATATGTTTGAAGCAGCTCTGCGAAACACGAGGATCGAAATGTCTCCCGCAGAGCGGCGGCAGTTCTATGAGAAGCACATCAGGCACATGACGCTGACCATCGACGAGAACGGAAACGTCAGCATTGAATTGAAACGCGGATAGCCTTGGTTTCTATTCCGGGAGGAATGTGGATGGACAACAGATTCTATTTTGGATTCAATACATCGGAGGAACGGAAAAAGCGCAGAAAAGCAGAGCTGTACTCCATGAGTGAGCAAGTCAGCACCTTCTTTTGGGATGAAGCCCCGCAGCATGGATTGGAAATGCGTGAAGGGCAGCAGGATATGTCTTTTGAGATTGTGGACGCCCTCATAAACGATCAGCATTTTGCGATTGAAGCTGGCGTGGGCATTGGCAAGTCCTTTGGCTATCTTGTGCCGGTGCTGCTGTACAGCAAACGCATGAACAAGCCGGTCATCATCGCAACCTCGACCATTGCGCTTCAAGAACAGCTCTGGCGCGATGTCCACGCGGTAATGCCCCTTCTTGGGCTGAACAGAGATGTCATCCTCGCAAAAGGACAGACCCATTATCTCTGCAACAAACGCGCAGACGAGTATATGTGTGACCCGAAAGCAGACCCACCGGACGCGCTCAAAGAAGGAATCCAGCAGGGGTATGAGGAACGCAAGGATTTCCCGGAGGTTTTGCCGCAAGGCGTCTGGGACAAGGTAAACGTGCAGCGGTTCAGCATGAAGAATTGCGGCTCCTGCGAAAAGAAATGCAAGTATTACAAGGTCCGTGCATCGTTAAAATACACGGACGGTGTTGTTCTGTGCAATCAGGACTTTCTTACCCAGCATCTCATGAAACTACGACGCGGGCAGGACGGACTGATTAACGCCGCCGCTGATCTGCTTGTCGTGGATGAAGCGCACAACTTGGATGATAAGGTGCGGAGTGCCACAACGGAGCGTTTCGGGCAAGGTATGCTCTTTGGAATGATTAAAAGCGCATTCTATGAACTGCGACCCTCTGACCAAAGCAGTGTGTCCGGTGAAAAGCGAGAGGCAGAGAGCGCAATCATCGCCTTCTATAACTGCCTGAAAGCACAAGTTCAAAAGCAGATCGACGATGCAGATCAGGATATGCGCTACGCTGACCGCTTTTTCTTTGACCAAAGCGGCAGTGCGGTTGAGCTGCTTACCGAGATGAACGCCGCCATACACAACCTTTCGTCCAGCATTCAGATTTATTCCAGCATGGATTTCAGAAACAACCGTTCCTTTGCTGCTTCTGATGATCTGGATGCCGTCAGCGAGTCCCTTTCGGAGCTTCTTGACCAGATAGATGATATGCTGATCTGGATTGAGCAGCACGGCAGCAACACGGAACTCGTCTATTGCCCTAAAAACACAAAAGAAATTGTGAGCCGCCTATACTTCAATGGTGATGAAAGAACCATCTTGACCTCTGCCACGCTGACGAACGCCACGAGCGGGTCTCTGGAAGAGCAGTATTCTTATTTTATCTGCAATACCGGCTTTCCCGCTGGTGATCGCGGCTGCTTGTCCGAACCAAAGCCTTCCCCATATCCATACGATGAACACGCCATGATCTACTATTGCGACGATCTCCCACACCCGACCAGAGAACACGAAGCCTTCATTGAAAAGGGTGTGGAGCGACTGCTTGAGATCCTGAGCATTTCCAATGGAAAGGCACTCGTGCTGTTTACGGCAAAGACCGACATGGAAGAGGTCTACTCCATTCTCGGTAAGAAAAATCTTCCGTACAAAATCCTGATGCAGCAGCCGGGATCGTCGCAGGACAAGGTGCTGAACGAGTTTAAGGAAGATACGAACTCTGTGCTTCTGGGGACGGGTGCATACTGGGAAGGTATCAGCATTGAAGGAAAAAGCCTTTCCAATGTCATCATTTTCCGGCTTCCGTTCCCTGTCCCCGATCCAATTATCGAGTATAAGTGTTCCGTTGCTAAGGACGCTCTGATGGATGTTCGCGTTCCCGAAATGATTATCAAGCTCAAGCAGGGCATCGGGCGATTGATCCGTAATTTCACAGACACCGGCATTGTCTGCATCATCGACCGAAGACTGCGGGACGAGCCGCCTGAACGCTATCATGACATCACATGGGACTCCCTGCCCATCAAAAATCGTACAAGCAGTCTGGACGAACTGAGGAAGTTTTACGAAGGTCTGCCCTCAGCCAAGGAATGATGATACAAACGGCAGTCTCTTCGGAAACATAGAGCAGCCCCCCAAAAAACGACAATCAGAAAACGGAGGTGTATCACGATGTACAATGAAAATCTGCACGAAGAAGAACGACATTTGATCCAGCAGATTGCCGAACAAACAGAGAGAGGAAAAATCGACTGGGAACTGACAGAGTACAATCCGCTGTCATTTCTGAACGAGGACAAGATAGACAAAAACCCAGCAGTAATCGGTCAGTCTTTCTCCTTTGAGGCAATCATCGGCGGATCTCGTTACGAACTTGATGTCATGGAGAATATTGATGTGCCGTCTGGTATGGGAGACTACACCATAACCTTGACGCGGGATGAAATCGAAAATTATCTTAAAATTGAGGATGCGCTTTCCTTTGACTGTGACCGCTATGAATGCACACCGGAGGAAGTCGCAGAGCGATTTGCGGACAGCCCCATTGTCCGTCTCTGCAACGCTATCATTCCTGCCACGCTTGGGCAGGAGGATTTAGAAGAGGTCTTCACATGGGCAAGGTTTTTCAACGAGACTGGCATTTCTGCAAAGCTAATGAATCATCCGCTGACCAAGCTCTGTGAAAAGCTGTTCGACGAACACCGTTTGATGGACTTCCATCGCTGCGTCTTGGATGTGGACTATCGAAAGCAGCTCCTAAATGAACTGGCTCATAACTAAGACACGAAAAAACGCCCCCGACACTGTGCCAGACGCACAGTGCCGGGGGTGTTCCCGTTTCCAGCGATTTATTTTTCCCTCGGCAATGGACTGTCCATAAGGTGACACTTTCCGTTTTACGAAGCCGCGAAAATTCGATGTGTTCCGTGGAGATGTTCACTGGGCAGCATACGCCGTACTCGTTTCCAATAATCACTGAGCAGTGCAATGTGTATTCACTATCGGGAAATACTTCACGGTTTTCACGACGCTTGATTTAGAAGGGGGATTTTTGCCTTATTCCTGCGTGACTTCAAGGGAAGCCGGATTGATGACGATGATGGACTTGCCCTTTTTGTGGGCATATCTCACGGTGTTCCCGGTACCGCTGGGGCATCCATTCCATACTGCGAGAATATAATCGGCGTGATCGACCATGTACCGATTTCTCTTGTCCATGCAGTCCGACGTGTACTCCCGTTGCAGCATGGTCTCCTTGTCACACTTTGCCGCGATATTATAATACCGTTCCCGTGAAGCCACAGACCATTTGATCGCTTGTGTCTCACAAGGGATTGCACTTTCCAGAGTAATGTGAGGGTATTTTGATTTCAAATCGAGTACAATTTCCGCAGCGTACATATCGACGCCAAGAGCCATGCCGGTAATAAAATGCGTGACGCCCTCGTTCTCGATGAGTGCTACAATCTGATCCCGCATAACAGATTTCATAGAAGTACAACGCTTATCGGATTCATCAAAGCCGAACGGAAGACTCTGCGGTCTATGACCGGTAAACGCACAAGTCTTGCCTTGAACGGATTGCTTTTCAGCTTTTTGAGCAGACTTTCTAAACTCAATAATGCGCGACATGACACCCCTTCTTTCACTCTTTTGGTAGGTATCTCCATTCTATCACCCTCATCACGGACAGTCAACGCATTGTCGTTAGTAAAATTAACGACGGCGTACCGTGGATAATGACACCGCCGTTAGGTACACTAAATGCAAAGGTGGTGAGGCTATGCGAGAGAAGAAGGACATCAATATTGAAATCGGCGGCAATATTCAAGTGGCAAGAGAACAGGCGGGCTATACGCAGGACACGCTCTCAGAAATGCTTGGCATGACGCCGAATCACCTGAGTGCTATTGAGCGTGGTGCTTCCGGTATCTCTCTTGAAGCCTTGCAGCGTCTTTGCCGTTTACTCGGCGTCAGTGCGGACCGAATTATCTTTGGGACTGATGCGCCAGAAGCGGAAGCCCTTGCGCTTGCCAGACGTATTTCGGATATAAAGCCGGAATACCGGCAACAGGTTCAAGAGCTGCTGACCGCTATTTTGAATATATCATAAAAAAAGAGCCTCTGCCGACACCCAAAACGGGCATCGACAGAGGCTTTTGGTTCGTTTTCCCGGCATTCAAACAAGTGCCGAAATCGACACTTATTTCCGCGCTAAAGAAGAAACTGCGCAGGGAATACAATCACTTAGGATGGTCAATTTGCGCCGCTCTGAGGCTTGCAATCACAGGCTTTTTCGACCCCTAATTGTCCACTCTGCGCCTCCTTCCGGGAGAAGTGCGGACAGGCGATGAGATCCGCACGGAAGCTCTGCTTGCAGCTATGGACGCAGCGGACACAGAAGCGGTTATACTTCCGGCGTCCGCTGTCCCCGATGAAGAACGACCACTCCTGCCGCCATTTCTGACTTCTGCTCACAGCTCAATCTCTCCTTTGTGCTTTTGGGGAGGGCAGCATTCCTTCTGCTTTTCAGCCTTTGCGGACTTGAGCCTTTCCATGATGGAGGACTTTTCGCCGGTTTCGGGGGCTTTGACCTCTGCGGTCTTGTCCTCCTTCGGACCGTTGTTGATGATCCCGTCAATCATGCCGTAGTCATCCTCCATCGACATCTCCGCTGCCTTGAGGTAGTTTTCCTTCTCAAGAGCTGCCATCCAGCTTTCCTTGCTGATACCGAGCATTCCGCCCTTTGCCACATGATCGGCAATCTCTTTGGCATCTACGCACAAGCCCTCGGTGTTATCGGAATAAAGACGGTAAACCTCGCAGCCCTTCTCCATCGCCTTTTCAGCCGCCTCCTGACCGGCGGGAAGAACACCAGCCCATGCGTAGCCGTAGTCCTTCATATCCTGAACGGAGAGCGCGGGATCGGGCATTTCCGGCACTTCCTTGACCTCAAGGTCGAGAAGGCGGAGTGTGTCATCGTCAAAGCCGTTGTAGACATCATCAAGGACGAGCTTGCCGCGCTCATCGACGATGATGCAAGCCGCCTCATCGCCGTAGGTGTCATGCTCCATCAGATAAAAGCTGTGACCGCCGACTTCGTGCTGGTCAATGGTGTGCCACGTCCCGATGTGACCGGCAACCGTCAGCCCGGAGGTGTCGGCGTTCATCTCGAAGTCCTTCTGCTCGATGCTTTCCTGCTTTTGCTGCTCCTTCGAGATCATGGGGATCGCCACAATCTTATCGCCCAGTTTGACAAACTGCTCCGGCACTTTGAAGTGGTCAGCGAACTTCTGCATCTGCTCTACGGTCAGAGAGCCGAAGCTGTCATCCGTCAAACCGACTACCATGAATGTTCCGGCAACAACATCGTAGATGTCACCGTCCTCATCACGCAGAGCGCGGTTCAGGGGCAGACCTTCCAGCTTGCCTTCCTCGTTGCAGACTAAGGCAACCGGGTCTTCGTAGGGATAAATTGCCTCGATGCAGCCGCCGACCTCATGCTGCAAGGACTCCAGCCCGGAGTCAATCTCCTTCACATAAGGCGCCTTTCCCGGCTCAACGACGAGAACGGCGATGGTGCTGTCACGCTCGGCGTCTTCCCCTGAGCCGGTGATCCGGTATTCGTCGGGAATATCGTCCAGATCACCGTTAAACTGTCTGTCCCAGCGTTCGCTTGCGACGCGGACATAGCCTTCATCGGTGAAGCGTCCCTGTTCATCATAAGCGATGTCGTGACCATAGCGTTCATAGTCGATGTAGTCTGCCAGAGGACCGAGATCCTTTTCGGAATAGATACCGGCTTCGTTGGCATAGTAATAGCCGAGGTCATATTCGTCGTTGATACCGGGCATGATGTCGTAGCAGTCCAGATTGAACGTCAGGTTGATGAGATCGTCGATGTCGCTGACCTCATCGCAGCCAGCCTCCATAATGGCAACGAGCTTTTCCTGATCGCTCAGGGAAAGCTCGTCAATCAAAGCGGCAAGGTAGTTGAGCTTATCAAGGTTCTCGTACTCGCCAAGCATCTTCTGAACACCGTAGATCGGGCATTCGTAGTCGGTGATAAACCACTCTTCATAGGGCTGACCGAACTCATCCTGCTTGCCGATTCCGATGCGCTCAAAGACCTTCTGCATCTCTTCTTCGGTGGTGGGCAGCTTCACCCACTCACCGACCAGCATACCCTCGTTGTACTTGCCAAGGTTTGTGACGAAGGCTTCAAAATCACCGTCTAATACGGGCATAGGCATCCTCCTTTCAGTCATCCATCATGCCGTCCGGCATGATATACAGTTCCTCAAACTCTGCGTCAGTCATGGCTTCGAGCTTCCGGATGGTCTTATACATCAGCTCTGCGATCTCGCCGTCCATGTCGTTCAGGGTGACGCTCTTCATATCGTCGATCAGCCGCTTCCGGCTGGACGTGTTGAAGCAGCACATCAGGTTGGTTTCTTCCACGGTAAAGTTCTTCATATCAGAGTTCCATATCCTTTCCTTTGTTTTTCTGCGGCTTCGGTGTGTGGGGCGGCTGTGCTTTCTGGGCGGATTTCAGCTTGTCGCGGATGGATTCACGGGCAGCGGGCTTCTTTGGGATGGTGTCGTAGATGGCAGTCCCGGCATCCTCCACATAGGAGCGGACATATTGGATGCTTTCAGAAAAGCGGATGGGGCGGTTCTTGTCCTCGATATTCGTCAGCCGGACTTCATCGGCGGCAAAATCAACCGCGTCAATTCTGCACTTGATTCCGTCCACATTCAGCGTCGCACCGACAGGAATGTAATCTGCGCCTTTGAGTTCCTTGAATGTCTCGCCGTCCTTGCTGAGAAAGACATCCACGCCGGACTTCCAGAGCTTGTGAGAACCGGCTACCCATGCGCTTTCACGGAAGCCAGTGACCGGAATAGAAGGCTTGCCGCGTACCTTCTTCTCAAGGAGCTTCGTGCCGAGCAAGGGCGCGGCTTTCTCTGCATCCTTGCCGTAAAGCTCAAAATAGCCGTTCTGGGCAAAGCAAACCAGCGCGTCCGGATGCGCCTTTTTGACTGCCTCATACTTCCGAAGTTCTGCAACGGGCAGAGGCGAAAGAGCCTCTGTCCTTTCTGCATCCGGCAGTCTGTCACGGCGGGTTTTCTGCTTGGACAGCACTTCCGCCAGAGCATCCGCGTCCTTCGGGAGCGTCTGGTGGGTTTTGACGCCGCCATGCTCACCGACCAGAGCCATTGCTGCATCGAAGCTGCTGCGGCAGGGGGCGTCCAGCACATAGCCGTCTGCAAAGGTCAGCCGGTCATGATCCGGCGCAACCGAGTTCTGCGCTACATTTGCCGCCTGTTCCCGGTAGTTGATCTCAAAGACGTCCCCGAACACCTTGCCGCGCTTGACGGATTTCGGGACAATGACGCGGGCAACGCACTCGTCGTAGGTCTGCTCCGCATAAAAACGGAAGGTGTTGTGATCTCGCGTTCCCTGAATAAAGACCTGATTTTCATTGAGGCAGTGCGTCCCATGCGGACGGCAGAACCACATCAGCGTCCTGTCTTCGGGATTCTGGCTTTCGGCGGCGCGGCGGATGATGCGCTTGTCGATGTCGAAGTCTTCCTTGTAGCTGTCTACATGACTGTCCACGAGCTTCTGAAGCTCCGCGATAATGTCAACGTCTGTGTATTTCTTCATGCGTCTCCTTTCTCACAACTCCATGTCGTGTGTTTTGGATTTGACCGGGGATTTCTTCTCCGGCTGTGTTTTTGCGGCAGCTTTGAGCTGATCGCGGATGGAGGGCTTTTCCTGCTCCTGCTTGACATATTCCAGCGTCGGCACCAGCTCACGGTAACAGCCCTGTGTTTTCCGCGCCGCATGACGGCGATGGATTTTGAACAGCGGCTCACCGTTCTGCGTGACCGTGTTACCCTCGATTCTAACGCCGTTCCGCGCCAGCAGATTGAAGGAGTGATTGGAGGAGCGATAGGTTGCCCTCATGCCGTCGTTGTGATAGGCGATCTGCCCCTTGAGCGTGTCCATGACGGCGGCTTTGATCTCCTTCTCTTCGGCAGTCAGTCGGTGTGCCTTCGGTGCTTCCTCCGGCAAGGGGGCAAAGGGAGACTTGACCTCCACAGTTTTTACCTCAATAGAGGTAATCTCATCGTTCTCCCATGCAACGACCTCCGGGTCTCTTTCCGTTGCCTTCTCAGAAGTGACATCCTTTTGAGCTTCGGTCTGCTGACGAAACGCATCGACGAAAAGGGCGGTCAGTCCGGGATTGGGTTTATCCACAAGGAAGCGGGAGGCGTTTTCGGGGCAGACATCAACGCTCTTTGCCCACTCCTTGAGAGGATGCGGAATGCGCCCGTCAAAGTCTTTCTGCTGAATGGTGTTTGCGAGGACATACCGGACGCGCTCCGGAGAGAACTGCTCAAGGACACTTTTTACGGCAGCATCCGCATCCAGCCGGTTATCTCCGTAGTTGGAGCTGATCGCCGCTTCAATCGCTCTGCGGCATTCCTCGTTTGCAGCAAGGGAGGCACGATATGCTTCCATCTCACCGGCTTCATAGGCGTAATTTGCCGTCTCACGGTAAATGGGGACTTCCGACATCGGCTCTGCGGGCATTTCGGTATCTTTCTCTGCGGACTGCGCTTTCTCTGCCAGCAGCACCTTGAGCTTGGCATCAATGCCCTCGATCATTTCAGCCGCCGTCTTGCGGATGGTGTCCAGAGAGCTTTTCAGCTCCTTGGTTTCCTTGCCGGAAGACCAACCGGCGATATAACCGAAGGAGTAGTCCGAGGTTTCAATGCCGTACCGCTGACAGACAGTGTAGGCTACGCTTTCTGCCTCAACCTCCTTGGTGTGACGATCCTTCTTGTCTTCGGGGGCGGTTTTCTCGTCCGGATTAACGGCGTGGAGCTTTGCGTGAGCGATCTCGTGAATGGCGGTCTTGACCGTCTGGATTTCGCTCATGCCTTCCTGAATGGCAATGCGGCTTTCAACCGGAGAGAAGAATCCCTTTGCGCCGCCCGGAATATCCTCAAAGGAAACGGGGACGGGAGATTCCTGCTTGAGCGCATCGAAGAACGCCTCGTAGTTCTCGACGGTGCCTTTCAGTTCATCGACGATGATGTCCGGAAGCTCCTTGCCGTCCGTCTGTGAGACATCGAAGACACTCACCACCTTGAAGGCAGGACGCAGAACCTCAACCGTCTCTGTGACAGCCTTCCCATCTGCGCCGATCACCGGCTTCTGCGTCGCGGGGTCAATCTTCTCACGCTCTTCCTGCACCTTGTACGGCGCGGGTGCAAGAATCTTGATGCCCTTTTCGCCCTTCATGACCTGACGGTCAAAGTTGCGCTGCCACGAGGTATAACCGGCAACATAGGTTGCCTCCGGCTTCTGCATCGCAATGAGCAGCGTGTTGTTGAAGGAATAGTTGTAGAACTTGGACATCGTGCGGAGATATTCCTTGAACCGCTCGGATTCAAAAAGCTCCTTGATGCCCTGTTCCAGCTTGTCCGTGATTTCGCGGACTTGCTGTGCATTTTTGTTTTCAGCCATCTCAAACCTCCATTTCTTATTTGTTCCGGACAGAAGAAAACCCCGTCTGGGATTTGCTCAGTAAACGAGCCTTTATCTCAGACGGGGTTTCTCTGCGCGTCATCCGACGATGGAAGATGTTATCCTCGTTCTCCCATTCAATCAGTCTGTCAAACAGCTCCGGGTGTTTTGTAATCATGTGCAGCAGCTCTTCGTCGCTTGCATTGGGACAGAACCAGCAGCCGTTTCTCCGGCAGTGAGCGTAGATCGGGGAAAGCAGCCCGTGTTCCGTACAGAGCTTGTAGGCGTCCGCCTCGGTCATACCGTATTTGGCAAGCAGACTGACCTTCGTTATTCCATCCAGACGAGCAAGGCGTTTTGGCTCATCCTCCGCGATGCCGACATAGCTCACAGTGTCCGGCGAGAGTGCGGCATTGTACTTGCGGACTGGCGGGATTTTGCAGTCCCGATTGACTGCACACATCCCGGCCCACGCAAAACCGCGAACCTCGCCCTTGTGCGGTCCGCGGGTGATGACATGATGGAACACCTCATCGTAGGTCTTGTCCGCGTGGAGAATGGTGAACTTGATGCCCAGCTCCTTTTCGCAGAAGGGCTTGAGCCGGTCATAGATGAAGTCCCGGTGTTCCGGGACTTCACCGCTTGTGTCTTTGTCGAACATGACTTCGCTGAAAACTGCCTCGTCCAGCGGCTCATTGTGCTGTGCAGCCAGCAGGAGCGTCGCTACGCTGTCTTTGCCTCCGCTGCATGAAGCAACATACTTTGGGCGGGTCATCGATCAAACTCCATCTTGAAGCTGACGTATTTGCCGCCGCTGTCATCCAGCCGGATCACCGCATCGTAGAGCTGGGGCTTCTTCGGCGTGTAAAGCCCGGTCACGCGGCACCAGCCCTTATCCAGCAGCTCCTTTGCGATCTTCTTGGTCAGCTTCTTTTTCTTGCTGGAAAAGAACTTGTTGTCTTCCCACAGGCAGAAGGAGCATTCCTTGTTCGAGCAGTAGAAGTTGCCCTTACCGACGTAGACCGGAGAGCCGCAGCGGGGACATTTGCCGATTTCCTCCTTACCCGTGCCGAAACGCTGGGCTTCGGCATCGGAGAGGAAGGGATAGGCTTTCACGAGATCCCCGGTCATCCGGACAATGCCGCTAAGGAAGGCGTCCGCATCTGCCTTGCCGCGTTCAATCTCCATGAGCGTGTTTTCCCATTCCGCCGTCATTTTGGGAGACATGATCTGTTCCGGCAGGACGCAGACGAGGTTGCAGCCGTCCTTCGTGGGAATGAGGGATTTGCCTTTGCGCTCTGCAAAGCCGGATTTCACCAGCTTCTCAATGATCCCGGCGCGGGTTGCGGGAGTGCCGAGACCTTTCTTCTCGGTGTCATCGTCAAACTGATCGTTTCCGGCGGTCTCCATCGCAGATAGGAGCGTGTCTTCCGTGTACTGCTTCGGGGGCGTTGTGAAGTGTTCGGTGACACCGGCAGACACACCTTCCAGCATATCGCCCTCATGGACTTCGGGCAGGGACTTCATGGGATCATCCTTTTCCTTCGTCTTGAGGGATGCCTTGAACAGCTCTTCGATGGCTTTCCATCCGTTTTGAACGACGGTCTTGCCCTTGGTTTTGAACTCGTAGCCCTCGCAGGAGAGCGAGATCTGCGTTTCTGCGTAGGTGTGCTTCTCGCCGGTCGCACACAGAAGGCGCATTCCGACAAGATTGAGGATTTTCTGCTCCGACTGAGGAAGCGCGAAAACATCCTGCTTTTCAAGCTGGACGGTCGGGAGAATGGCATGGTGATCTGTGACCTTGCTGTTGTCGGTTACGCGGGCAATGTCGGGAGTGATTGAAACGCCGGAGAAAAGCGGAAGCTGGCGGCAGACGATAGAAATAACCTGACGGGCGGTGTTCTCCATATCGTCCGTGATGAACTGGCTGTCTGTGCGCGGATAGGTCAGGAGCTTCTTTTCGTAGAGCGTCTGAACGAGATCGAGCGTCTGCTGGGCAGTGAAGCCGTAATATCGGTTTGCCTCGCGCTGCAAGGTGGTCAGATCATAGAGCTTCGGAGGATTGACGGTTTTCGTTTCCTGCTTGAGAGAAGAAACGACGGCTTGCCTTTTCTCGCAAGCCGCCGCAATTCTTTTTGCTTCCTCTTCGGTTTTGACCTTTTCCAGATCGGCGGTCAGATCGCCCTTGCCGACGTGGACGTTGAAATACTTCTCCTTCTGGAACGTAGAGATTTTCCCGTCACGCTCCACCAGCATTGCAAGGGTCGGCGTCTGGACGCGACCGACCACCAGCTTCTTGTGATAGAGCGTGGTAAACAGGCGGGTGCCGTTGATGCCGACAATCCAGTCCGCCTTCGAGCGGCTGAGTGCTGCTTCATAGAGACGGTCATATTCCTTGCCGTCCCGGAGATGATTGAAGCCTTCGCGGATGGCGGAGTCTTCCAACGAGCTGATCCACAGACGCTTGAAGGGCTTGGTGCATCCGGCTTTGTTGTAGACCAGCCGGAAGATCAGCTCACCCTCGCGTCCTGCATCGGTTGCGCAGACCAGCTCGGTGACGCGCTTGTCCTTCATGAGAGCGGACAGCACCTTGAACTGCTGTGCTTTGTCCTTCGTGACCTCAAACATCCAGCTTTCCGGAACAATGGGCAGATCGTCATACCGCCACTTGGCATACCGCTCATCGTAGGAGCTGGCGTCTGCCAGCTCCACCAGATGACCAAAGCACCACGAAACGATGTAATTGCCGCCCTCCATGTAGCCGTCCTTGCGGGACGTCGCGCCCAATACCTTTGCGATGGACTGGGCAACGCTGGGCTTTTCAGCAATGACTAAGATCAATTTTCATCACCTTCCGTTTCGGCATCCTCTGCAATCTGCGGTTCTTCATCCTCGTTGATGTACGGCTCTTCCTCGTAGCCTTCATCATCAAAGAAGTCCATATCCTCATCCTTGAGCTTTCTGCCCTTGACGAACTTGATGTAGTAATAAGCTGCACCCGCAGCACCGGCAAGGGCAAAGATGACGAGGATCATGCCGATGTTGGATTTCTTTTCGGGTTTAGGGGCGGGGACATCGGTTTCCGCATCCTTGTCCGGCTCAGGTGTAACGGGGGCTGTGCCGGTGCATTCGCTCATGTTGGTCTTGCAGACCGGGCAGTCGGTGTTGACCTGACCGGCAGCGCATTTCTCTTTGCAGTTACATGTGGTCAGAGCCGCCGCAGTATCATCATCCAGCAGCGCAAGCAGATCGCTTTCATCGACCATGTTCAGGAAGTACGTCTGGTACTGTTCCTCGTCCTCATTGATGGGTGCATCGTAGTCAATGACGATATAGAAGGTGTTGCCGTTCTTCGTCTGGACAGTGATGAACTGCTTGTTGGTTGCCTTGTCATAGAGCAAGTCACGGGTGTAGGCGTTGCCCTCATCGTCAATCGGCTCACCCTTCGGCTTTTCCGGCGTGGGAGTGACTGCGGGCTGCTGTTCGGGCTGGGTTGCCTCTGTGACCGGAAGGTTCTGATCGGTGTCATCGGCATAGGCAAACGCCGTCACCGAGAAGCAGGACAGCACCATGACGCAGACTGCAAGGACGGTCAGAAAACGAAACTTCTTACGCATTGTCGATTACCTCCATATTTTCAGCGGTCTTGGTGCCGCCCTTCATGGAAGACAGGAACGCCATGATCTGATCCTTGTCCATCACCATAGAGCGCACGGTATTGATGATTTCAAGGTTTTCCAGCTCCGTCTTCTTGTCGTACAGCTCCTTGAGCTGACCTTCGATTTCGGACTTCTTCTTTTCAGCCTTCTCAATGTCGGAGAGGACTTTCTGATACTTGGGATTCATGCAAAACTCCTTTCTTTTAATAGGCGGGTCTTCCGAAGGCGTAGAAATGCTGCTGCCAGTAGGAAGAATTGATGGATGTGTACTGAATGGGGTCGCCGCAGTGGATCATGACCCCATCACCGACGTAAATGCCGACGTGGGACACACCGGGGGTGTCATACGTCCCGACGAAAAAGATGAGATCACCGGGCTGTGCATTCGCCTTTGAAACCGGCGTACTGATGTTGTAAAGCCCCTGTGCGCCCAACCGCCCGGTATTCACAAGTCCGCTGTTTGTGAGAACGTAGCTGACGAAGCCGGAGCAGTCGAAGGACGTGTCGGGATTGGAGCCGCCCCACACATACGGATAGCCGAGATACTTTTCCGCCTCGGTGATCAGTGTCGCAAACTTCTCGTCGTTCAGGTATTCCGGGTTGACATCGTAGTCGGCGGGAGGAT
>OHAC01001365.1_pt1 | contig 22665 bp, 27 predicted proteins | sample 1577051 | NCBI WGS metagenome assembly OHAC01 (sample SAMEA3541499, study PRJEB24748) | human gut metagenome | biome: human gut; feature: human-associated habitat; material: faeces | place: China | collected 2012 | reverse complement strand
CTGCCAATGTGAGGTAGCGAGAGCGTGCCTTCGGGGAATTCGTTCATTTGCACATTCTAAAACCTCCGTAAATTCTTATTTGTCGCGAATCATCTCTGCAAACTTCTCATGAATCCTGGTATCGTTATCCAGTTCCGGGTGAAATGCAAATGCCATTTGATTTTTATACTGCACACCGACAATTTTCCCATCGACCGTGGCAAGGACTTCCACGCCATCTCCGGTCTCTGCGACATATGGTGCACGGATGAAGGTCATCGGGACTTCTCCAACGCCTTTTACTTCAGCGACGGTATGGAAGCTTCCAAGCTGTCTGCCATAGGCATTGCGGCGAACGCACATCGGGATTGTTCCAAAGTGACATCCTTCCTGGCCTTCCACCTCTGAGGCAAGCAAAATCAGCCCGGCACAGGTTGCAAGGACCGGCATGCCGTTTTCTATCTGTTCTTTTATCGTATCAAACATGCCCAGTTCTTTTAAAAGCTTTCCCTGGACGGTGCTCTCGCCGCCGGGAAGAATGATGCCGTCATAAGGTGTTTCCAGGTCTTTTGCCTGGCGAAGCTCGATACAGTCGACACCGAGACGTTTCAATACATTTTCATGTTCTGCGAAAGCACCCTGGAGTGCCAAAACTGCAACGGTCATTATTTTCCTCTTTCTGCCATCAATAAGGCGATTTCCTGTTCATTGATGCCGACCATAGCTTCCCCGAGGTCTTCGGAAAGTTTGGCGATCAGTTTTGCATCAGCATAATTAGTGACTGCTTTTACGATTGCGGCAGCTCTTTTTTTGGGATTTCCGGATTTGAAGATACCGGAACCTACAAAGACACCTTCTGCACCGAGCTGCATCATCAGGGCAGCATCAGCAGGAGTAGCGACACCGCCGGCTGCGAAGTTTACAACAGGGAGTCTGCCGTTGTCATGGACATAGGCAACAAGTTCATAAGGAACCTGCAGTGTTTTTGCAGCTTCAAACAGTTCGTCTTCACGCATACCGCTCAGTTTTGCGATTTCGCTGTTCATCTTTCTCATGTGGCGTACGGCCTGCACGATATCACCGGTTCCAGGTTCACCCTTGGTGCGGATCATGGAAGCACCTTCGTTGATACGTCTTAAAGCTTCTCCGAGGTCTTTTGCACCACAGACAAACGGAACACGGAAACTGCGTTTGTTGATATGATAAACATCATCAGCAGGGGAAAGTACTTCACTTTCATCGATATAGTCGATTTCGATCGCTTCAAGAACCTGAGCCTCTACGAAATGTCCGATACGGCATTTTGCCATGACCGGGATCGAAACAGCATTCTGGATGCCCTGGATCATTTTCGGGTCGCTCATACGGGAAACACCGCCGGCGGCACGGATATCAGCCGGGATACGTTCGAGAGCCATGACAGCACATGCACCTGCGGCTTCAGCGATCTTTGCCTGTTCCGGTGTGGTGACGTCCATGATAACGCCGCCTTTTAACATCTGTGCCAGTTCTTTGTTCAATTTATATCTTTCATTTGTTGTATTCATGTTTAAACCTCCTGCTTTGTTTTTTGCAATCTTTACTTTTTACTGGTTTCGAATTATAATGGAAAAGTGACTATTATAAAATTGCCAAAATAGATATATTCAGTAAGGTCAGATTGGAGAAAATAATCAGATGCTGACATACAGTTTTACAAATACAGGGTCAGATTCGATGTATGAATATTTATATAAATGCATTCGAAACGACATAACACAAGGGAAGATTAAGGCAGGGGAGAAGCTGCCGTCAAAGCGTACTTTTGCAAAAAATCTGGGCATAAGCGTGATCACAGTGGAAAATGCCTATGGACAATTATTAGCAGAAGGTTATATTTATTCCATGCCAAAGCGGGGATTTTATGTCTCAGATCTGAGCAGTGCGACCATGGAAAAGAAGAAGGTCAGAAAGGAACAGCTGACGCTGACAGGGGGAGAGACTTCTTATTTTGCAGATTTTTCCAGCAATCAGACAGACAGCGAGATCTTTCCGTTTACCATCTGGTCAAAGACGGTGCGGGAAGTTTTAAATGACAATCAGAAGCAGCTGATGATTAATCCGCCCTGTGGTGGGATCCTGGAGCTGCGCCAGGCAATTGCCCGTTATTTAAAAGAATTTCGTGCCATGCAGGTCGAGCCGGAACAGATCATCATTGGAGCCGGGACAGAATATCTGCACGGACTGTTGATCCAGCTTCTTGGAAATTACAGGATCTATGGAGTGGAAAATCCGGGATATCATAAGATTGCCAGAATTTATGAGAATATGAAGGTAGAGTATGCAAAAATTCCGCTGGATAAAGATGGTATTTCTATCCGGGAACTGGAAGAAAAAAATGTGGATGTCATTCATACCTCGCCCTCCCATCATTTTCCGACCGGGATCGTGATGCCGGTCAGCAGGCGTTACGAGCTGCTTGGCTGGGCGGCCAGATCGTCGGATCATTATATCATTGAAGATGATTATGACAGCGAACTGCGGCTGACCGGGAAACCATTTCCGACGCTGCAGAGCATCGATGTGTCAGATCGTGTTATCTATATGAATACGTTTACGAAAACACTGGCTTCGACTGTGCGAATCAGCTATATGGTTCTGCCGCCAACGCTGACGGAAATATTCTATCAGAAGCTTTCCTTTTATTCCTGTACTGTTTCCAACTTTGAGCAGTATACCCTGGCAAAATTTATGGAAAACGGAAGTTTTGAAAAGCACATCAACCGGCTCAGGAACTACTATCAGACAAAGAGAGATGCGATTCTGCAAGTATTTCAGAAAGAGCCACTTGGAAAATATGTTACCATCCGGGAAGAAGGGGCGGGTGTGCATTTTCTGATGCAGATCCATACAGAAAAAAGCGAGAGAGAAATCGTAACGGAAGCCAAAGGAAAAGGCATCAAACTGGCACCGCTGTCCCATTATTTTGACGGAAAAGAAGGAGAAAATTTCGAAAATACGTACGTGGTCAATTATTCTTCGGTCGATTTGACCAATATCGAAAAAGCAGCACAGATCCTTTATCGTTTACTGTAATAAAGAAAGATTTCTGATACAAATGTATGGCATCGTATGGCATCTTTTCAGTGTGGTATCGCATATTTATAGCAGAGACAGCGTTTCTCGGAGGTCGAAGGATATGTACCGCATGGCAGGATATTGCCGTCTGTCCAAAGAAGATGGAGAAAACAGAATAAGTGAAAGTATTGAAAATCAGAAAAAACTGATTTTGGAATACGTGGATAAAGCCGGGGATATGAAGCTCGTCAGGATGTATATTGACGATGGATATTCCGGGCTTTATTTTTCGAACCGTCCACAGTTTCAGCAGATGATGGCAGATATTTACAGGGGAGAGATCCAGGGCGTGATCACAAAAGATATTTCCAGACTGGGACGTGAACATATCGAGACAGGCCATTATATCGAGCGGGTGTTTCCATCGCTGGGGATTCGTTATGTGGCGATTCTCGATGGCGTGGATTCGCTCTGTCACAGTAACGAAGAGCTGGCACAGTTCAAGGCACTGCTCAACGATATGTACAGCAGAGATATTTCAAAAAAAATAAGAGGAGCCTTTCAGGTGCAGAAAAAGCAGGGAAAATATATGTCCGGTTTCGCACCTTATGGTTATCGAAAAGATCCGACCGACCGGCACCGGTTTCTGATTGATGATGCAGCGGCAGAAGTAGTCAGGAAAATATACCGATTTTATCTGGAAGGATATTCGGTTAAAAAGATTGCGGAAATTTTAAATGACCAGCAGATTCTTTCTCCGACAGAATATAAAACAAAGATCCAGAACCTAAGCTATGTAAACCGTCAGGGAAAAAATCAGGTGCAGAAATGGAATACACCAACGATTTATAACATTTTGAAAAATCAGGTATATACGGGTGCAATGGTTCAACATAAAACAGAAAAAATATCTTATAAAATTGAAAAATGCAGAAACATTCCGATGGAAGAACGTTATGTGGTGGAAGGGATGCACGAGGCGATCATTTCAAAAGAATTATTTGCAAGGGTACAGGAAAAACGGCAGAGATTTAAAAACAGAAATTCCTGAAAAACAGTTATTGACAAATGGTAAAAGTATGGTAACATATATATAAAATAATTATATATAAAAATTTTATATATACAAAAGGGGTGAGTATATGTACTATTATCCGGTGTCAGCTGTTCTGACGGAATGTCTGATCCTTTCGGTCGTGGAACAGCAGGATTCCTATGGTTATGAGATCAGCCAGACGGTGAAGCTGGTTGCGGCGATCAAGGAATCGACGCTGTATCCTATTTTGAGAAAGCTGGAGACGGGCGGATATCTGACTACTTATTCCGAGGAGTTCCAGGGGCGGAAACGAAAGTATTATTCCATCACGGAAGAGGGACGCAGGCAGCTGGCATATCTGAGGAAAGAATGGCGGGAATATCGCAATACTGTAGATGATATTGTGGAAGGGAGAGTGAAAAAATGACGAGACAAGAATATATGGAAGAGCTGAAGAAATATCTGAAGCGGCTTCCGCAAGAAGATTTTGACAATGCCATAGAGTACTTTTCGGAATATTTTGAAGAGGCAGGTCCTGAGAAGGAACAACAGGTTATGAGAGAACTTGGTGAACCAAAAGAGGCAGCAAGAGAACTGTTTCTCAATCTTTTGCAGGAGAGCGTAGAAAAGGATCAGGATATTGTGGAAGAGAAAGCACCGGTCTTAAAAGGAAAGAGACGTTCTCCGGGCAAGATCATTCTTCTTGTATTCCTGGTTCTATGTGCATCACCGGTCAGCCTGGCACTTTTGGCATTTGTTTTTACAGTGTTGTGTGCGGTGATCCTCACTGTTGCGGCAGTGATTTTTTCGATTGGTATTACCGGCATTGCGGCGATAGCCGGAGGTATTGTGACCATCGGGGTTGGGCTCTCTTTGATCCTGAAATCTGCTGCAGCAGCCTGTATGATGGTCGGAGGTGGATTCCTGATGACGGGAATTGGAATCCTCGCAGGTCTTTTGACTGTATATATCTGCAAATGGTGTGCAAATGGGATCGGACGTCTGGTCAACAGACTTGTAAGAAAGAAGGTGCATAAGAATGAATAAGACTGCAAAAACAGCAATGATAACAGCTCTAACGCTCTGTGTGGTGGGAATGGTTCTTTCAACAGCAGGATATTTTGCAGGTGGAAAGGATTTCAACGATAGTTCCGGACATGTATATGTATCCGGTGGAACAGATTCTGCAAGGAAAAATCTTGAGGTTATGGAAAAGCAGCAGATAAATGCTTTTACAAAACTGAATGTAGATTTTCAAAATTTTGACCTGGATATCAGAAAATCAGGTGATGACTGCTATTACATGGAATATCGAATGGAAAAAGGCGGTAATGAAAATCCACTGACATGGGAAAACAAAGATGGTGAGCTTACGCTTCAGGAAACTTCCGGCGGAAAAGGAAGTTATTATATAAGTTATGATCTTGGAAATCTGCTGCATCATACCGAGACGCAGAAACAGGAAGAAATCAATACAGTGATTCTCTATGTACCGCAGGATGCACGGTTTTCCGAAGCCAGGATTCAGCTTGCCGATGGAGATCTGACTGCAGAACAGTTCTCATGCAAAAATATGACAGCAAACTTTTTGGATGGAGATATGATACTGGATCAGGGAAAATTTGCAGATGGAGTCATTACACTTGCCGATGGCGATCTGAAGACAAATCAAAGCAGCTTCAGCGGTAATCTGGAAATAAACAATTCAGACGGAGATGTTTTCATACAAATGGAAAACGGCAATGCAGCAAAGATGAATATTCACCTGAAAACCACAGATGGAGATGTGATCACAGACAATCTGCCGCAGGGCAAATCGGAACGCAAAGAAGACAGCTCTCTTTACGAAAACAATGTCGATGGCGCCACATCAACGCTGAATGTAATATGCAGGGACGGAGATATTACTTTGATCGAATCTGCAAAACAATAAAAGTTATCTCTATATGGCTCACATGACGGGACTTCACTTCTGGAAACATACATCGACATGATTTCCGGTATGTGGAAGAATGTGATCTGTGTGGGCACCGGAAATGAAGGGAACACAGGCGGGCATATTTCAGGAAGGCTTGTTCAGCAGGAAGAGAGAATCATAGAATTCGGAATTTCGCTGATGGAACCGGTGATGAATATTCAGCTCTGGAAGTCGTACGTGGATCAGTTTCAGATTATATTGATTCATCCGGATGGTGAAAGCTTCGGACCGCTTCAGGAGCGTCTTGGAGCACAGAGAATCCTGGCCGGGAATACAGAGATTCTGATCTATTACGGAGAGCCGAAGCCCTACACTACCGCTCAGGAGATTTATTTTGATTTTATCCCAAAAGGTTCTTATGTCGATGACGGCGTCTGGAAGATCCGTCTGATCCCACGTAAGATCGTGGAAGGAGATTATCATCTGTGGATGCCGTCTGCCGCTCTTTTAAATCCATTGACGCACTTTTTTTCGCCAACGGTTGACACGACTCTGACCATTCCTTCAACGGCAAGGAATGTGGTTGCAGTCGGAGCTTACAATGCACGCCTTATGACATATGCTCCGTTTTCCGGCCGTGGTTACACAAGAGGAAACACACAAGTAAAGCCGGATATCGTGGCACCTGGCGTAGATATCGTGACAACCGCTGTGGGAGGTTCCTACACAGGTGTGACCGGAACCTCTTTTGCCACGCCGTTTGTGACAGGGTCAGCGGCGATCATGATGCAGTATGGCATCGTACAGGGAAATGATCCGTTTCTTTATGGAGAGAAGATCCGGGCATATCTGCAAAGAGGTGCACAGAGATTAACAGCACTTGTGGGATATCCGAATGAGATTGTGGGGGCTGATGATATAATAGTGTCAAGTTAGTAAGGAACCAATAAATTCAAGGGTTTCCGCTGATTTAGTCCTAAGAAAAAATGCTGTGAGAACAGCGAAAAATGATTAGGATGAGCTCATTTTTAATCTCGAAAATTGAAAACCGAGCGGATTGAAAAAGGAACAGACCTTTACAATCTCTACAACACAAATATCCATGAAAAAAATTGCCTTAGAGAAAAGCAAAATGCCTTAGAGAAAAGCAAAAATGCGGTTGACATTGGTTGATTCTCATGTTAGTTTATAGGTAATGAAAAGCTAAAGTGCTTTTGCGGCGATAGAGAGGAGCTACCCGTCCCGGCTTTGCGGGCGATACAAATACAAAGTTAGCCTCTGCCTATGGAATTATCATAGGACTGCTCCCAGAATTGCAATTCAAAATAGAAAAGTTAAGCCTGAGCCTAACAGCCCAGGCATTTTTCTTTTATGGAAACAGGAGGATTCCATTTCCAGCGATGAGGATAAGGATGGTTTTATGAAAGATACCCGCTTGTTGAAAATATTTAATGATACCAAAGATGTACTGTGCAAATATGATTATTATATTCATACTGCAAAACGAATACTGCATCTGACAAATACGGAACTGAAAATACCGCATTTGATGGGACTTCAATATGTTGGCAGACCGAATCAGTATGCCGGGGATTTTGGTGTATATGCAGTAAAGAAGGGCAGAATTACACTGGAGTCATTAGAAAAGCTCGTTAAGAAGTATTATAAAACAAAAGAAAAGCAGAATAGAATGTTAAAGCTGATACATTTGAAACTGGATTATCTTTACTTTTTACCGGAAATGTTCTGCTCTTATTCAAAGTTGTATCTTTTTGATATTAACCATAATCCTGATTCGGAATTTGACAGCGACTATCTTTTAATTCACAGAATGGAAGATAAGGTACTCCATCTGGGGATAGTCAAAGCACAGGGGAAAGAAAAGGGATTGTGCCATTGTAATTCTTTTATTACAACGTATGTTGCAGAAAGAGATTATGATATTCTGTATCGTGATCTGTCACATTCCTATGAAATTACTAAAATTGTCCGTGAGGATAAGATAACAAAACAGGCAGAGGTTATTTACCAGAGTGAACAGGCAGCTCTTAGAGAAAAATCAGGTATCGAAAAAATGCTGTATGCAGTTGGAATAGAACCAGAAGAAAAGCTGGTAAGATATATTATGAAGCTGAATGTAAAATTTGGAGAATACCATACGCTGGATATGCTTTCGGATACAGAACAGCTTATGAAGAAATGCCGTGACAAACGGGATGAGGCTCTGGTAAAGGATTTTATCAGTTTGTGGAGGAAATGTACAGATGGCATATAAACAGGAGTTTTGGGATGAGGCAAAAAGGAAATGTGGAAGGCTCCGGTAAAAGACTGGATTCATGATATGTACGAAAAAAGGCAGAGAAAATCGGAGCAGAAAGCAAAGCGGAAAAGAGAGAATAAACAGTAAATCACAGCATCTAAGCCATTGGTTTAGGTGTTATTTTTTGCTCTTTTTCAGGAAGAAGGTGAGGAAAATTGAACATCAAAAAGGTGGATGACAAGCCGATGGTTATTCATACCAAAGAAAAGACAAAGTTTCATGTAAAGACTGCCCCGGAGACAAAAATCAAGGCGGGTGGTCCTATGTCAAGATTTAGTACAAGTTAAAATGAGGTTTTCCCCATCTTAACTTGCCATTGGCTCTTCGTCCTGTTGCAATCTACGATATCGTTCTTCGTAGTCATTTGGTGACATGTAATCGCAATGACTATGGATCCGCTTGGTGTTGTAGAATGCCTCCAAATATTCGAATACCAATCGATATGCATGATTATAATCGCGAATTTTGAAGCGATTCAGCCATTCGTGCTTGGTCAGTGAATGAAATGATTCAATGCAGGCATTATCCCATGGATAAGCCTTTTTAGAATAACTGCACTGCATGTTTGCAGTGACACGTTTGTATTCCTTTGAAACATACTGTACGCCGCGATCGGAATGCATAATCAATGGTTCTTCGATTTTTCGTCTTGCCTTAGCTTTGTTTATTGTTTCGATCACGCAGGACACCTCTAATGTGTTTGACAGCGTCCAGGCAATGCTTTTCCTGGAATATAAATCCATAATACTGGTCAAATAGACGAAGCCATCTATCGTCCAGATATAGGTAATGTCAGAACACCAAACTGCATTTGGCCGTTCTGGATTAAATTGTTCATCAAGGATGTTTTGAAGTTTGCTACTGAAATCGGAGTCTCTTGTGGTGATTGTCCACGGCTTTACCCACTGAGCCTTAATGCCCATTTGTTTCATGTACTGCCCAACAGTACGCTCGGAAATGGTTTCTCCTGTTTTGCGCAACACTTGCGTGATTTTGGGAGCACCGTAATTCTGTTTAGATTTATCGTAAATATCCTTGATTTTGGCTTTTACTGATTCCCGACGCTTTTCAGCATTGGAAAGAACATGCTTCAGCCATGCGCGATAGCCAGAACGTGAAACGCCAAGTATTTTCAACATTCCGGAGACAGAAACACGGCGTTTAGCCTTGCGGGCTGCTTCTGCCTTCTCAGTAACTTCGAGGTAAATGGCTTCCGTCATTTTCCCAGAATGTTGATGGCTTTTTTTAATACATCAAGTGCATCCTGTGCATCGCGTAGTTCACGCTTTAAACGTGCAATTTCCTTTGCTTCATCAGAAGCATAGTTGCCAGAACCACGGCTCTCAATGTCTCCGGTATCACGCAGTTCTTTCTGCCAGCGAGACAGTGTCTGATGACTGATTCCTAAGTTTGAAGCGCAACCCTGCAATCCTAATTCTCTGTGATCATGATAATACTGGATTGCATCCAATTTAAATTGTTTGTCATAGTGCTTTGCCATAATGAGATCCTCCTTCAGTGCGGTAACTACATAGTACCATAAAATTTGTAATTAGGGATTCTCATTTTGACTTGTACTATTTATATTCTAGCACCAGCTCTTATAAAATTAAATGTGAAAATCTTTCCGAGGATGTTTTGTAGCAAGGATGTCTCTTTGCTTAGACACTGTAACGTGTGTATATATCTCCGTAATATTAATGGAGCTATGTCCTAGCATCTCCTGAATATAACGAATGTCAACATCAGCTTCTAAAAGGCTTGTTGCAAATGTGTGACGGAACATATGAGGCGTTATGTGCTGATCTATAGAGGCTAGAGCGGTATACTTGTTAATCATTCTGCGTACGGACTGATCGGACAGTGCTTTTCCAGATTGATTTATGAAAAAGTTATTGCAGGCTTGCCGTTCTGTGTCAAAGGCATCGTTATATTCTGTTAAAATATTAATCACTGCTTCATTGCCAATTTGGATACGCCGTTCCTTGTCTCCTTTTCCATAGATAAGAATTGTTCCATCGTACAAATTCACATCATTGATTTTTAAAGAACAAAGTTCTGATATTCTCATGCCGGTTGCAAATAATAGTTCCGCAACAGCAGCATCTCTAAGAGCATTCCTTTTCTGGTAAGAAGTCTTGGCATTTTCCCGTTGCTTGTATATTGTAGACAAAAATGTTTCAACCGTATGTAGAGGGATAGTTTTAGGCAGTATTACGGGTTCACGGAAATGTATCAGTATTTTGCTGAATGGATTATGGTCAATGATATCCTTGTATTCCAGGTAATGGAATAAGGCTTTTACCGATGCTATTTTGCGTTTTACGGTTTTGGGTTTATATTGTTCATGCAGCCGGGCGATATACTGTTCCAATGTTTTGGAAGTAATTTCTGCAATATTGATGATGGAAATTTGTTCAGAAAACTGCCGCAGATCGATTCGATATGCTTTCAGTGTTTTCTCATCAAGACATTTTTGCGAATTGCAGTATCCCAAATAATTGTTAATGACTGTTTCTAAAGTATCCATAGTTCAGATCTCCTTTGTTTTATGTTATTTCAAAAATATATCGTACATTGATTTTGGCTTCTCTGCTACAGCGTGATATTTATTTCCCGGAATAAGAAAAAAGTCTATGTTGTATTCATTAGTTATGTGTGGGGATGAATATGGTTTTCAAACAACCAGTATGATTTTTGCCGATTTTTGACACCTTTTTGCCGTTTTCTGTAAAAATAGGTCATTTTCTGTAAAGGTTCTTGAAAGTAAGAAGATGTTTGGTAACATTAAATAATATGCTTGTTAAAAGTAGAAATATATCCGTAAAAAAATACTGATGATGGTGTTTAGCATATGGGTGCATATGCTAAGATAGATTATTTGAATGCAGTCATTAAATATTGGGTAGATGCTATCAGGAATCATACCGAAAGGTCTGATGTTATGGTATAAAACGGAAGCTAAAAAAACTAAATATGGTTAGAAAACGAGTGGTAAGAAAATTTTACCATTCGTTTTCTGCTTTTTAGGGATAAATCAAAAATTAACCTGTAAATGGTTGGAAAATGATGTGCATTGGGTTGCTTTCTGGGCTAGGACAGAAAACTGTCGGTTGCTATGATTTATACAGGAAAAGAGGTGTAAATTATGGAAATTGACAGAAAAGACACCAATATACAGATTGGAAAAAGATTAAGAGAAGCAAGAACAAACATGAATAAGGATAAGGCAGAATTTGCCGCCACGCTTGATGTAACGGAGGAACACTACCGCAAGCTGGAAGCCGGGACAACTGGGCTGTCTGCTGACAAGATACTGATTTTGTACCATACATATGGGATTGATCCTACCTACCTGATCACCGGAATCAGCAGTAATGTAAAGGATTTCAATTTGGACTACTATGTGGAAAACAGCACCAAAGAACAGAGGAATGAGTTCTTTGACAGGGTACTGGCTTATCTGTCTAAGCTTATCAAATAAGTTTGTGGTAATTCCTGCTTCTGCGCTAGGAGGGATTGCTATGTTAAGAATTGCCGTGTGTGACGACAGCAGGACAGATGTTGAAATGTTGGAAGCTGCTTTTGATGAGCTTCCTGATTATCCGGTTGAATATGATGTGTATTTTAGCAGGAAAGAGCTGCTAATGTGTTCCATGCAGGACAAAGAGAATTATCATCTGTATATCTTTGATATAGAGATGCCGGATATGAATGGTCTGGAGCTGGCAAAAGAAGTGCGTAAAAGGGATGCGAAAGCCCTGTTTGTTTTTCTGACAAGTTATACAAGATACGTCATGGAAGTCTTTGAAGTGATTACATTTGAGAAAATGGAGTCGGTTCTTTTGAAAGCCATGAATTATCTCAATATGATAAAACAGGACTTTGTCTTTCAATTCCGTAAAAATCATTTCCGTGTCAGTTGTGACGATATTCTGTATTTTGAAAAGAAAGGTCGGCAGGCTGTCATTCACACTCTTTCAGATATCTACAAAACAAACATGACAACAGAAGAAATATGGAAACAGCTTGATGAAAAGGTGTTTACGCATATTCATGTGTCCTATATCATCAATTTAGGGCATATCCGGGCAATTGAAGGCGATGAGGTCGTGTTAGACAACGCGGAGCGGCTTCTGATTGCCCGTTACCAAAAACAGGGCTTAAAGGAAAAACACATGGAACTTATGAAAAGGATGGTGTAGCCGATGGAGTTTATCATTCGTTTTATGGTAAATCTGTTCGATTTGGGAATCTTCTGGTATTACTTCCATTGTTTTAAGCAAATGAAGAAGGTGCCCAAAGGGCTTTTTGTTGCATATCTCGTAACAATGGCTGCAATATGGGCAGAGGTAAGCGGACTGGAAAATCCATATCTGAATCTTATCACTTTGTTATCCATTCTTCTGCTGACTACATTTTTCTTTGTGTCAAAGATGTGGATAAGAATTGTGAATATTGTTATTTTTGTGGGAACCGGTATTTTGTTTGAACCAATTGGGCTGCTTCTGCTTCAGGCTGCAAACTATACCTCAGCAGAGGATGGGGCCTATAAATATTATTTTGTGGTGGATCTTTGCAGTTTTATCAGGGGAAATGTGCTGTATCTTCTTTCCAAGCTCATTTCTAAAAGAGGAGTGCGGCTTTCCAAAATTCCGAAAGAGATAATTACCGTTCTTGTTATGGTCTTTGTCTTTGCAGTTCTGAACTGCTGCTTCATAATTATTCTGTCTTTGGAATCAGGTAATCTTAAGAGCTTTATCATGTGCATCAGCATCCTTGTTTCCATCGTGTTGACTTATTATTTTATGCTTTACATAATGGAGAAGTTTAATTATCTTATGCGTAAGCAGTATGAGGATGAGATGTACCGTGAGGAGATGTTCTATAAGGAAATTTATTACAATGAGGTGGAAAAACGGAACGAGTGTGTGCAGAACCTGAAGCATGATCTGAAAAATAAGTTGTCGGAACTTTATCATCTGGCGGAAAAAAGAGATTCAAAAGCTCTTGTGGAGCAGATGGGAGACTTGTGTCAGGAGTTGGGGAAGATTGATGAGAGAATTTATACAGATAATCCGATTGTAGACTCTGTTCTCCGGATTAAATTTGGTCTGGCAAAATCAGAGGGCATAGAGATAGATACTGCTGTCCGTATTCCCAGGCAGATGCAGCTTGAGCGTGGGGATATTGGTGTGCTGTATGGAAACCTGCTGGATAATGCCATTGAAGCCTGTCGAAAGGTCCCGGAGGGAAAACGGTTTATCCGGCTGAAAAATAAGTATCAGTCCGGTAAGCTGCTTTTGGTAATCACAAATAGTAAGACAATGGAGAAGAATGAAAGCCTGAAAACCACTAAAAAAGACAGTTATAGTCACGGGCGGGGAATTTTGAGTGTGCAAAGAGTAGCGGAAAAGTATAACGGAACTGCTGGATTTACTGATAAAGGAGAGGCTTTTGAGGCTTCGATTATGTTTTATGGGATAGAAGTGGGGTGAATCGTGTACTGGCTTCGACAAAGGAGGATAGGAAACGACAAAGTATTACATTTAACCAGCAATTTGTTACACTTGAAAAGCAATGAATAAAATCAGTATGGGATTGAAAATGCTATAACTGTTGCCGGAAATCTTTTGGCTTCCGTGATATTTGGCATTATAACGGGGAGACTGGGCGATGTTCTGGTCTTCCTGTTTTTTTACGGCACACTTCGGAGCTTTAGCGGAGGCGTGCATTGTAAAAGCAAAGCAGGGTGTTTCTGTCTGTCAATGGCAATCCTGTTGATCCCAATCTATACCAGTGAGTGGATAATGGGAATAGTAAACACCCCCGTGCTTATTATAATCGGGATCATGGCGGTTGTGGCGATACTGATATTAAGCCCGGTGGAGAGCATCAATAAACCGCTGGATGATGAGGAAAGAAGATTTTACGGGAGAGTGAGCCACTGCATTGTTGCATTGCAGGTTTGTATTCTTGCATTGCAGGTTTGTATTCTTGCATTCCTGTTCTGCTTGGGCAAAAAAGAATATTTTTATGCCGGATACAGCAGCCTGATTTTGGTGGCTGTATTTATGGTAATTGGGGAAATTTTAACAAAGCGTTACATTTAACCGACCTACTGTTACAGTTTGCCAAACTTAATGGTATTTTCTGATATACTGCTAAAGTCAGAAAGGGCGGGCTATGCGTAACGGAGAAAACTTGTACGAAATAATAGCCGGTAACATCAGGAGGAAACGGAAAAGGTTATCCCTGACGCAGGCAAAGCTTGCGGAGCGGGCAGATGTATCCATAGATACTGTCAAAAGTATAGAAAACGGAAGGAGGGCAATGAGCCTTGACACTTATTTGAACATAGTGCAGGCATGGGAGACTTCACCGCTTGCTCTAATGAGCCGGGAACAGCCGGAACAGTACATAGAGCGTTTTATTTTTATGATGAATCGGTGTAACGAAAGAGAAATAGAGTTCGCTCTGCATATGGTGGAGCAGCTTCTGAAGGGGCAGGATAACTATTTGAGTAAATAGTGTCCTGCCGCATTACGATATCTCTTTTGACAGTTTTTCGGCAAGATAAGCGATGACTTCCTCCACAGTTGGACTGTCTCCTTCACATGGAAAGTTATTCCAGAAGCGTTGTGCTTTCGGATCGCTGCTTTTCATGGCATAGGAAACAGCCCGCCCAATTTCGGATTTAACTTCCTCCGGCGTAATGCCTTCTCTTTTTGCGATAATCTTCAGATTTTTTTCAATCTTTTGTTTTTTCTCTGGGCTCATGGTTTTATAAAATTCCTTCCTTAATCTCTAATACTATCATACAACATTAGAATGATCTTGCGAGTTTTTTCTATGCCCGCAGGGTTGTTTTTTTATTTTATCAAAAATATGCAAAAACATGTGTGGGAAAGGTGTACGATGTTCCATTTAAAATAGTGGGTGTAGTCACTCTGATTGTTGTTGAGCCTGCGGTACAATACTTACAGCTTAAGCAATACATAAGACGTCAGAAAGAGTAATCAATGCAGTATTTGACAAGAAAGCTGTTGGTGAGCGGATTAAGGCAATTAGGCTCCGTAATGGGATGACACAAAGTAGGTTGGCGGAGGAACTGGACTATACCAGTGAACGTCAGTTGCAGAGGATTGAGAGCGGGGAAACTTCCTGCTCTGTGGATAAATTGATGGAACTGGCACAGATTCTCGGAGTGAGTACGGATTATTTGCTGTTTGGATATGAGAGTGCCTGTAGAGATGACATGGAAAAGTATATGTCAGGAAAATTAGACAGGGAGAAAGAGTACATATGCCGGGTACTGGATGCTGTGGTATCGAATATGGGTGTGTTGTTAAATGGGGAGTGACGAAATGCTGACGAAATTTGTAGAATATGATGATTTTTTGGGGGATGTGTGGTACAATTTTAAAAAAAATAGTGATATCTATAAGAAGTGTTTTGAACCTATAGATGAACAAGAGAGTTGTACGGATGACAGTATAAAAGAGATAATTAGGAAATATTAGAAAGGTATGGATATGGAGTATCAGGAAATACATTCAGAAATTTTCGATGATATAGTGGAAGACATCAAACAAAGAAATCTTTCAAGGAATAATATGCCCAAAATTATTGTGGGGACAGGACTTTCTGTGATTTATGGTGTTCCGGGGATGAAGGAATTAGCAGAGCACTTGGCAAAAGAAATTGCACAGTCAAGTGATGAACATTTGAAAGAAATTTGGAAGAATCACTGTGATGAAATAGAAGCAAATGGCTTAGAGGCAGGTTTGGCTAATCTTGCACAAAATGAAAATGAGTTAGTAGATGCGATTAAGCCGATAACAGCAAAGTTTATTTTGGAGAGTGAGGAAAAACTTCACAGAACGATTTATGAAAAAGATACTGGTTTTTGCAGGCTGCTGAACTATTTGAGTGGTACGGTTAGTGTCGATAAAAAGATAATTGATATTATGACACCAAACTATGACCGGATTATAGAGGTTATATGTGACAAGTTGGGGATAGGCGTTATCACAGGATTTTACGGGAGCCTGTATGGAAAATTTAGTAGAAATCTGTTAAAACAGCCAACAGAAGTATATAATTGTAAGAATTATTCATGGATCAGGCTTTTTAAGCCTCATGGCTCCATAAATTGGATTAGTGAGAATGGAAAAGAATACCTAACAAATGATTATGAAATTCTAAAAGAAAAAGCAGAATATATTGAGATTGTAACACCTGGAAGTTCAAAGTATAAGGTAGGAATGACAAACAATACGTTTCGATGTATGAGAGAAGAATTTAATGAGCTGTTGAATCCGAGGGATAATTATTCGCTTTTAATATATGGATATGGATTTAATGATGATCATTTTGATACTGCACTATTTGACAGTTTTCAGAAGAATGTCCTTATTTTATCAAGGGATGTTAAGCCGGATATAATCAATAAGGCACTGGAGAAAAAGAACATTACTGTATTTTATCATGAGGATGATAGAGAATATATGATTTATAAGTCGAAAAAATACACAATAGATATGCCAGTGTGGGATATTAATCAATTTGCTGATTTGTTTATAGGATAAAAGGGGTGATTTTATGGCGGGAAATATTAATGATTGCTTGGCAGACACAAATTGCATAGGTATGGTGGAAAATGTAGACACCCGAAAAGTTGTGGTGGGGGTTGAAAATGAAGGAGTACTAAATACATTAAAAATCAACGATATTGTTGTTTTGGGTGGAAGTAATTCTGATGAGAAGCTGATTGGAATTTTGACTAAGGTGACAAAGAAGAAAGTTGAATTTGATGAAACAGAGCAGACCGAAGACCTATCGTATTCAAATAACTGCTGTGTCATTAATTTGGTGGGAAGTTTTTACAATAAATATGGTGCCGGAAGTGAGAATAAATTCAAAAGAGCAATTAATACATATCCTGAAATAAATAGTAAAGTATATCAGGCGAATGAAGCCGCAATGCAGATGATAATGAATGCTGTGAGTGGCAAGGCGGCAGAGAGTAAAAGTTTAGAAATCGGACATTTTGCCAGCAATAAGGATGTGGCGGCAATATTAGATGGCAACCGTTTCTTTCAACGACATGCATGTATTGTTGGCAGTACAGGAAGTGGAAAATCCTATACAGTTGCCAGTGTATTGGAAAAAGCCAATCAATTACCATATGCCAATATGGTCGTTTTCGATTTGCATGGGGAATATAATGAGTTATCTTATGCAGATCAGATCAAGATTTGTGATGAACCAGGTGGTTTACACATTCCATTATGGTTTTTCAATTATGAGGAAATTCATTCATTGTTTGTAGAATCATCAGAAGGGACATCAACTAATCAAAGGGCGGCGGTAATCAATTATATTTTGCAGAAGAAAAAGGAATATATCAAAAATAACATGAGTGCTGTTTCAGAAGAAATAGTCACTGCTGATACACCGGTTCCTTTTTCAGCAAAGGAACTAATAGAATATCTGGAGAATCAGAATATTTTAGAAGTCGATACTGGAGAGGTCTATAAATCAGGCGATAGTAAGGGACAGGCAAAGACGAAGAAAGGGCAGTACTATGACAAATTGACCAACTTGATTACCCGTCTGAGAACAAAGATGGATGATAAAAAGTATGGATTTGTATTTAATGAAGAGGATACAACGCAGGCGGATTATCTAAATCAATTTGCTGCAAGGATTATGGGGAACGATAAATATCGAATTAAGGTTATAGATTTATCAGAGGTTCCATCCGATATGTTAGCAATTATCATTGGTATTGTCACTCGTATAATATATGATATACAGTTTTGGATGACTCCGGCAAAAGATGAGGTACGTCATCCGTTGGTGCTGGTGTGTGATGAGGCTCATATTTATATGTCTAATGACATGTCAAAAATGAAAGCGGTAGAGAAGAAATCCCTTGAAATTTTTGAGAAGATTGCAAAAGAGGGAAGAAAATATGGAATCGGGCTGCTGGTAGTATCTCAAAGACCAGCAGAATTAAATACAACAATCATGTCTCAGTGTAATAATATCGTCAGCCTAAAGGTAACTAATGACAGGGACAAATCGGCGGTGGCGGCAATGCTGACAGATTCGTTAGTGGGCATTGTGGAAATGCTTCCCAATCTGGATGTTGGTGAATGTGTTGTTGTTGGCGATGCAATTATGTTGCCGTCAAAGATTATCCTAGATAAGCCGAAAGAAAAGCCCAAGAGTGCAACTATAGATTTTTGGGATCGGTGGTACGATGGAAAACAGACTGTTTTTGATATTGATGCGGCAACGTTGAATTTAATAAAGCAGTCGAGAGGATAAGGAACTAATAAAAAGTGAAAGATAATCCGGTATTATCTGTTGACTATGATCGAAATAAGGGGAAATCCTAGATTAACCATTATTTCTTTAATATTTAACTTATCGGTAAATATAAGGAGTAACGAAAAATACTATATGAAAATTTTAATTATTGAAAATAATCTTGCAGGTGGTGGTGCCGAAAAAGTCCTATTAACACTGTTAGAGAATTTGAGACCGCCTAAATATGACATAACTTTATTACTAATTAAGAACAAAGGTCTTTATTTAAATGATGTACCGTCATATATCAAAGTACAATACATGATAGATGTGACACAGGGTGAAAAAGAATTTCCAAAAGATTCAGATACTTTAATAGAATTTTATGAAAAACGAATAGACTGTGATTATGATGTTGAAATTGCATTTTTGGAAGGACCACCAACTAAATTATTAGCTCACAGCAACAATCATCGTTCCAGAAAAATCGCTTGGGTTCACATTGATTTAGAAAAAGTGCATTGGACATATTCATATTTTCGGTCAATAAACGAGGAAAAAACGTGTTACCTTAAAATGGATCATGTTGTATTTGTTTCTGAGAATGCACAAAAGGGATTTGAAAATCTTTTCAGAACAAAACTTAAAAATGCACTTGTTATAAATAATCCAATAAATACAACTAGAATTAAAACACTTGCAGAAATAAACCCTATCCAATATAGTAGCTTTACATGTGTTGTTGTTGGAAGTTTAGTTAATCGAAAAGGTCAAAGTAGATTACTCTATTCAATGGGAAGATTATTTCAATTAGGATACCGTTTTCACCTATATCTTATAGGTGAGGGAAACGAAAAAAATTCTTTAAAAGAATTATCACATATTCTTAATATTTCGAAATATGTACATTTTACAGGATTTCAAAGAAATCCTTATTCATATATGAAAAATGCCAATTTACTAATTTCATCATCTATAACTGAAGGATATCCTTTGGTTTCATGCGAAGCATTATGCCTTGGACTTCCGATATTAGCTACAAACTGTTCGGGAAATCGAGATGTATTACAAAATGGTAAATATGGATTATTAGTGGAAAATACCGAAGAAGGAATTTTTTATGGTTTGAAATCCATATTAGATTCTCCACAGTTATATGAAAATCTCAAAGAAAAGGCTCATTTGGGATTTGTTGAGTGTCAATTTGAAACAAGGCTAAATCAAATCGAACATTTATTAGAAGGGATATAGATGTATAAGTACAGTGTTATTATTATTATTATAAAAAATACAAAAAAATATTTGGAAAAATGTTTAGATTCTGTTGTAAATCAAACATTTCACAATTTTGAAATAATAGTAGTTGATGATTGCTCAAATGAAAGCAGTCAGGATATTATAGACCAATATCAATTAGGAATAATACCTATACAGTATATATATTTGAAAAAAAATTGTGGTCCGGGCGGAGCCAGGAATCGTGGCTTAGAAATTGCAAAGGGAGAATATATTCTATTTATTGATAGTGATGATTGGATTGATATCGATTGTTTACAAAAGGCAACCCCCATTTTGGAAAAAGAGCAGGCAGATATTGGAATGTATAGTCTTGTGCGTAATTATGACATGGTAGTTACAGAACCTTATTATAAGTGTAAATATGAGGATATACAAACTCTTAATGGAGTGACAGCATTTAAGATAATGTCAGGCAAATATGACTTTGGGATTACAATCAGTCCCTCCCCAGTTAATAAAATATATAAGAGAGATTACTTAATGAAGCATGAAATAACCTTTTTGGAGGATGTGTATTATGAAGATATTTTTTGGGGATTTCGAACATTGTTAGCAAATGGAAAAATTGTTACGATTCCAAATACAAAATATCATCATTACAGAAGAATAGGTTCTATTGTACAATCTATTTCAGAAAAACATTTTGATGATCTTGAAAAAATATTTGTTATAATCAAAAATTATCTAAAGGAACAAAAGCTGTATGACGAATATATATTTGACTACTACAAAATTTTCGAAAGATTTTATAATCTTCTAGTAAGACAGATTTTTGAATTTTCTAAATCAGAGGATGAACGTAAACATTGGCTGGTATATTCTTTTCATACTTTAAAAAAAGTAGTAGCTGTAAATGAGTATGTATCCTATTTTAGTGCTGAAGAAATACGCCGCCATTTACAACCGCATATTACAGATACTACTTTATATTAAAGTAGTTTACATACGTGGATCTAAATAAAAGGTATTCAAATCTAAAGAGTTTGATGTACAAAATTTGAATTGTATTTTGCCAAGAGGCTTATTGTTTATTACAAAATTATTATGTAATGCAATGTCTTCAATTGTTTTTAATCCTTTCAGAGTTTCAATGGATTTTTCTATGCTTTTTTTTGCATCCATAATATTTTTATGTTTTAAAAAATGGAGGGATAACAATATATAATAATGTCCCTTCATTTTTTGGCGTATTGGTCTTAAAGATATAACATCTTTGACAAACAATGTATCCGCTTCATCTATACTATTTAAGATATATAGTAATCCGCAATAAAGAAAAAGCTGATGTCTGTAAGAACTATATATTTTATGCTTTGCTGCATGCATTCGTTTCTGAATTTCCTTTAATAAATTTGCATTTTCAGTTTTTAAGTACTGTGTAAAATAATAGCTAAATTCAACTGTTAGTGTTTGTTTTGATTCCAAGTTATCTTTCTTGTCGAGAGCATCATATGCCAATCTTTGCCATTCGCAAGCCATATCCCAATCACGAATATATAAAGTTTTTGAAAATTGCCTACAAAAATTGATATAATGATGTGGATAATTTTTTTTCAAAAACATTCTATAATCCTCAGCTTTCTCTAAGATATTAGTAGAATTTTCAGTTGACTCAATGAGCAACATGTAACCGGTACTAAGAACCCAAAAAAGATTTTTTGTGCAATTTTCTTTAATTATTCCCTGTCTAACCAATGTAGAAAATTGGCTATTAAATATTTCGTAATATTCTTTACAATTGGAATATTTACTATTATTGTAATCACAGTTAATTAATTCAAAAATTATTTCTAACAGCAAAACTCTCAACCTCTCAGAAGATGCTCCTTTGATATTTTGAAATATATATTGTAAATTGTCATACCCCGTAATTGTGCTATTGCAGTTAATAGCAGCATAAGTATATTCGAAATATAATAAATAAAACCATTCTTCTCCCCATGTTCTTTTATAAATATCTAAAGAGGAATGTTCAAACACATTCTCTAATATATAATTAACTGTCTGAAATTCTTCATTACATCGCATGGTGTGTATTTCTCTGTAATAATCTTCTAATTCTTTAGGCAATAACATGTTGGTCAACTTCCATATCATATGTTCGATAGGATTTGAACTGTCAGAAATACAAAGATTTTTTTTGCGATAATGAAAGAAGTATATATCATTTATAGGAATCAAATTATTAAATTCGTTATATTTTATTAGTCCGTATTTTAATAAAAGACTAATCTCTTTTTTGTTGTCGTCAGAAATACTTATGCCATTTTTGCAACCATATATTTTCTGACATATTATCCATGCTGTTGGATAGTTAGCTGTAATAAACATAAATTGGCGGTTGATGTATTCATCTGATATATAATTCTGTTTAAAAGCTATATAAGTCAAGATAAAATCATCAAGGTTAGTTACACAATCATACAGTTCTGCAACATAGTTGATATAAATGCTAAAAACAATAATATTAGGAAAAAAATATTCTACCAATCCATTTGTTATATCAAAATTGAAAGAAAATTTAGATTCCATATTTTCAACGATATCGTTTACTGTAAGTTCAAGATGATATCGTTGAAAAGCCAATGTTTTTCTATGTAAGTTAAATTCAGAATTATCTATAAAATACGAATGACATGAAAGCTTCCTGTATACTTTAAATAGGCCAAGAGATTGACATAAAAAAATACCTCAAGTAAATTTGGATTATTACTGACTTGGCCGGTTGGTAAAATC
>OHAC01001357.1_pt1 | contig 22758 bp, 18 predicted proteins | sample 1577051 | NCBI WGS metagenome assembly OHAC01 (sample SAMEA3541499, study PRJEB24748) | human gut metagenome | biome: human gut; feature: human-associated habitat; material: faeces | place: China | collected 2012 | reverse complement strand
CATAAGTAGAAAGCGTATCAACTCCCGGACGAAAATGAAGAATATGGATGATATTTCTTCTCCAGTGCTTTTGATTTATATAATTGATGACCGTCACTTCTGCTTCAGGATATAGTCTTTGAAGCGTTTCATACATTCCCTTCATCTGAAGGAATGCGCCATAATTTTTTACATAATGATGTGTTAAAATTCCGATTTTCATTGTTTTGCCATTCCTATCGCATCCTTCAAATATTGTTTGCTGCTTTGACGTTTCTCATTGATCACTCGATAAACAGCATCATAATTGATTTCGTTCTTCATGCTTTCCAGATCAAATTCAAACTTGGAATCCATTTCTCGATTTTGGATTCCAAGTTCCTCCAAGAGTGCCGTAACTTTTTTAATCCTGCTTTCATTCGTCAAATAGGCCTTAAACTGCCGACGGTTCAAAATGGAAAAAACTGCCCCATGAAAAGTTCCGGTAAAAACAAATTCTGCATTGCGGAACATTTCCACCCACTCAAACGGCATAAGGTTCACTGTGATTTCCGAATACCTTTTATCGCATTCCCCTGCACCATAAACTGCCAGACCATGCTCTTTTGCATAAGAAAAAATCTGATTCAATATATTATGCGGCAGGTTTTCACAATAATAAAAAAGGATATATGGCTTTTTCTTCGCTGCCAATTCGGCACGAGGAAATTCCGCTAGAAATGTTGGGTCAAGCACTCTCTCCGGAGCCGTTCCCGTTATATTGCACACGAGCTGCTCTGTCAAATCATCTCGTGCCGATATTTTCTTAAACTTCTTGATTCCGCGAATCACATACTCCGGGACGCATTCATCTGCTGCCGTCTTTCCCACACTTGGCGCATAGGCAATCAAATTTTCGCAAGTGAGTCCTTCGCCAAATTTGAGCGCAGCATTTCCTTTTGTGTCCTTATAATTCCAGACCTCATCACTACCAACAATAATGCAATCAAAGTCCAATGCATTGATCTGTTTTGCATTAAAGCACCGCTTGGAAAGAACCATTTCCTGATTTCTAGCTTTTGCGAATGTCCGTGGAAGCTTGATTTTCTCCATCCAATCTTTAAAAGACTCTCTGTTTTTATAAAACCGGAACCATCCACCTGCATTGATAATAAAATGCTTCAGATTAACATAATCTATGATCTGCACTTCATCGTTAGGAAATAATTCTGCGATTGCTTCCCGTAATGCCCATGCCTGTAGAAATGCTCCGTAATTATTGATGTATTGATGTGTTAAAATTCCTATTTTCATTCCACTTCTCCAGCCAGTTGCAAATATCGCTCCTGCAATTTCTTTGCCTCAATTTCAATATTGTAGTGATGTTCCGTTATCAACTTCGTGTTATCATTGCGTACATTCTGCTGTAAGGCATTACATATTTCAGTTGCCCAAGTCGAGATTTCTTCTGTAAGCGGGATGAATATTGCACGATTTGACAAACCAATCTCGCGTGTTACAGCGGAAGAAAAAATGCATGGCAGATCTGCCGCCTGAGCCTCAACGCCAACAACAGGGAGTCCTTCCCATACCGATGGCAGTACAAAGCAGTCAAATGCCTGATACCATTCGTTCGCATTACCTACATTTCCGACAAACGTCACTCGATCTTTTATTCCAAGATTGCTTGCTTTCTCTTCCATGGCATCCATCAGCTCACCGTCACCCAGCAGTACAAGATGTGCTAACGAATCCCTTTTTGAAACCTCAGCAAAAGCATCCAGTAAGAATGTGTGATTTTTCTGAGACATAAAGCGTCCGACATGACCAACGATATGTTTGTTTTCCAAATGATTGTCATGTCGGATTTTATTTCTTATCGTTGAGTCGAAAACGAACCGATTCACCTCGATTGCATTGGGAATCAATTCATAATCGTTTCTTTCTACAACTTTTTCTCCGAAATAGCATCTGGCTGCTTCGATTCCACAAGAAAAATGTTGGTTCATATTGGACGGCAACAACGCTTTGCAAACAAGTTTGATTGGTAGCTTCCAGTCTCTCGTAATGCTTGCGCCATGTGCATGAAAAATACGCACCGGAATGTGATTGACTTTTGCAGCATGAAGTGCGTATACTCCAAGAGCTCCGTTGTGCGCTTCTACAATTTTGTATTCCGGATTCTCCTCAAAAATCTTCTTCATACATTTCAGATACGAAGGATACTTTGCAGGATTTAAGCCAGGTGTGTGATAGATGTTACCGCCCATTTCCTTTATTTCGGCATCATATGCACCGGGCTTTTTCTTATTGCATAAAAAGTCAAATTGTATTTTCGATCTGTCAATATGGCGATAATAATTCATCAGCATTGTTTCGATGCCGGCACGATCCATATTGCTGACAGAATGAAGGATTCTTATCATTTTTCTTCTCCTATAGATTCTTTGCTTGCAATACAGATTTCCGCATTGCCACTATTTCTGGTTATTGTTCCCGCCCTGCGTTCGTATGATAAAGTCATAGTCGTTTCCGAGTCTTAATGATTACCGAGGTGCTATATCATAATGCAGGGTGTGATACTTAAAAAGACTGATGATAACATCATCTGCTCTATACAAAGGCGGGTAGTGATACTGAAAATGGAGGTCTTGCAGTCTGAAAAGTACAAATTTTAGCGTATTACCGCTATTTTCTAAGACTTTTCACTATGTACATCTCACTACCTGCGTTCGGTTAGAGGAGATTATTTATTATTAATACTCTCATCGGCTCTTCTCCCCATACAATGCAAGTGTTTTATCCACCACTTCATCCCAGTTATATTTATCACAGATGAAATCAGCTGCCTGTTCTTTTAACTTTCCTACCTTCCGAATATCATCGCATGCGTCCTGCAGTTTTTCTGTAAGATCCTTGATATTGGATTTTCGGAATATGATTGCTTTATCTTCTACCACCTCGGTACATTCCGGTATATCAGATACCAGACAAGCATTTCCATAACTCATGGCCTCCAGCAGACTTAATGGCATTCCTTCCAGATCTGACGGCAGCGTGTAGATGTAAGCGTTGCTGTACAGTTCATCCAGCATTGCTCCCTGTACAAACCCGGTAAAGAGAATCCGATCGTCACCCTTCGCCAGTTCTTTCAATTCCTTCATAAAGGAATCTGTATCACTGGAACCGCCTGCGATGACCAGTTTTTTATCCGTCTTGACATTCTTGAAGGCCTCAACCAGATATCGAATGCCCTTTTCCGGTACCAGACGACCGAGGAACAATATGTAAGAATCTTTTTCCAGCCCAAAATTATCAGTGATCAGCTTTGCTTCCCGAACTTCTGGCCGATTGACACCATTAGGGATAAAATGCGTCTCCCTCCCGTACGTATCCATGAAGTACTTCTGAACGCCTTTACTCAGTACGATAATCTCATCTGCATACTTTACAGCATTCTTTTCGCCTTTCCTGATAAATTTCGAGCCAAATCCGGATTTCCATTTTTCACGTTGCCAGTCGATTCCGTGAATCGTGACAACAACTCTTTTTCCAAACAGCTTTGGCAGCCATGTAAAAAAGGCCGGTCCCTCAGCGTGGATATGAATCACATCGTATTTTCCTAATGCGCAATAAAGTGCGGCAAAAGCAGAAGACGATACAGCAGCCAATCCTCTCCGATTGATTGTGGGAACCGTTTTCTGATGAATACCTTTATATTCAATTGTGGCATCATCGTACTCTGCACCGCTTACATGATGACCTGAGCGGTTGTAACAGGTCACATCACAACCATCCCGTGCCATTCGAGTGCAGAGCTCTTTGACAACGATTTCTACTCCGCCTTCTCTCGATAATCGCTTCTGTCCGAACATCGCAATCGCAAGTTTCTTACTCATAAATCTTTCCCACAATCCCACTCAATTTCTTCATCAATATCTCAGCCAACACAAAGAGCAGATAGGCTCGTACACCTGTCTGCTGGCTGTCACCCCACCCTCATGGTTGAGATTTCTTCCTGTGCAGCATTTCTGCCACCCAAAATGATCAGTCGTTCATTCTTCGGGTAAGAAAATATGAACTTCAGGTCGCGGAGCCTTTCATTCTCTGCCGTACCCTTGTCCCTATTATGACAGCCGCGTATTATTTCACACTCCCCGTGAATGGTAACCACAACTCTTTTCCCCAGAATCTTAGGTAGCCACGAGAAAAAGGCCGGTCCCTCTGCATGGATATGTACCACATCATATTTTCCGAAAGCACTGTACAAGGCCGCAAAGAAAGAGGAACTCACCGCTGCAAGACCGTTTCTTTCAATGGTTGGAACAAATTTCTGTCGGATTCCATCATATTTAATTTTATTGTCATACTCTGCACCACTCACGTGATGACCAGATCTGTTGTAGCAGGTAACCTGACATCCATCTCTTGCCATTCTGGTGCATAGTTCTTTTACAACAATCTCTATCCCGCCCTCACGGGACAGTCGTTTTTGTCCGAACATGGACACTGTAAATCTATCTTTCATAATGTTCTCCAACCAATATTGTCCCCTCTGCTCCTTTATATCTATCTACACATCCACATGGATGGTATTTCTCTTTCTTTTGCCGCTTACACTCGGCTAAGTGTTTTCTTATGCTGTCGTATCCAATTACCCCAGCAATCAATGCTTTTCTCGATATTTCGTCTATTTTCCTACATATCTTTATCCAGACAGGTTCACTCAACAAAATCAGTTGCATCTTTCACTACTTTTCACTGGCGCATATTTATTCGCCACACTCTTTTCTCTCTACATCAAAGTGTTAATCTATTGAGTAGACCCGTTTTTCTGCACCCATTTCCCAAATTTTCCTATCCTACCGTTTTTGTAATAATCATACAAGCAGACCCATCATTCTTGTTGCAACCTGCACAATGATTTATTCATTTTTTATGATGTCTACACGACAGAATATTAGTAGTTTCCGTCCGTTACTCAACGCCACGCAGATAAATGCAGTTATCAGTATTAACAACCTACTGCACAAAACATGATTTTCAGAGTAAAATGCGGCGCATATTTATGCAAAAGCGCTTATATTTGTATGTATATTCAACTCCACCATAGACCATCAGACCTCAACTGATTTTGTTGAGTAGACATTTGTTGGTGTATGAACTTCGTTAAAACTGTACACATCATTCAATCCATATTCTACAAATAAACACATCACCAATAACGCCAAAATCCACTCCACTTCATGCTCCTTTACATTCCATATACGGACTTTATCAGATTTTCTTCATACCGACCCTTCCCTCTTCAAGACTGTTATCACCGTCTTAAACAGTATCTTAATATCCAATCCAAAGTTCCAGTTACTGATATATTCTGTATCCAGGCGCACGACTTCTTCAAAATCTGTAATATCACTTCGACCGCTCACCTGCCACATACCGGTAATTCCTGGTTTGATGGCAATTCTGGCTCTGTGATGTAATTCATATTTAAGTAATTCATCCTGTAATATAGGTCTGGTGCCTACCAAACTCATGCTTCCATTTAGTACATTCCAAAACTGTGGGAATTCATCAAGGGATGTTTTCCTGATAAATTCTCCGATTCCGGTTTTTCTTGTCCCGTCTGGAAGAATTTTATTTCCGATCACGCGTGGATCGAAGTCAAGCTTGAACATACGCTCATCACTCATTTTATTCTGTGCCATAAGTTCTGCTTTGCGTTCTTCTGCATCCATGTACATACTTCGAAATTTATACATCTTGAATGGCTTTCCATTCTGACCGATTCGTGTCTGTGAAAAGAAAACCGGGCCTGGCGAACTGATGTAAATAGCCGGTGCCACAAAAATAAAGATAAGGCCTGTCAGGAAACATCCTACAAGTCCTCCCAGGATATCCAGCGCTCTTTTGGCAAATGCCTGCCTGTCTGTAGCATAGTTCATAGTAGTTGTCAGAACTGTATATCCGCCTACAGTTTCTACAAACTGTTTCTGTCCCGGAGCACTTTTTACTTTTGCCAGATTTACATGAACCACCATTCCCATCTCCAGAAGTTCCTGAATTAATTCATCCGGGTATGAGTAAGGCTCATCTACATTTACAAAAACTTCGTCTACCCATTGCTGGCAGATGTAGGATGCTGCATTCTTCAGATCTGCTACTACGGGAATTCCTGAAATCTCCCTGCCGACTGCATCTTTATCAACGATTATCAGACCATTGATGTTGTATCGATTGTAATTGTATTCTTTTACATTCTGGATTATTTTTGACGCATAGTCATAGTTCGTTACGATATATAACGAATGCTCCCCACCTTCTGCCATTTTATGAATCAGATGTTTTTTCCATGCTATTCTTGTACCATAGGACAGAAATACGTAAAGTACTCCCATTAGATATAGAACAGTTCTTGAGAAGCTGTGTCCATCACTGACAGTGAACAGATACAGACCACTTGTCAGTTCCAACAGGATCATCTGCCGGATAACAGAACGTAATTCCTGATAGCGGTCTCTTCTCAAAACTCCTTTGTAAGATTCAAACATAATGATCAGGAATAAATCCCCCACTATTACAAAAATCATCATATTATGATAAATTTCTAATCTGAACAGGTTCTGAACAGAACCGTTTCGAATCAGACATGCAAATATTAAAGATAGAAATAAACATATAAGATCTATCAATATGAAGTCTTTGTGCTTATACCATCCTCTTGACTTTTTCCTATACATACGGTCTTCCTTATTCTCTCCTTCTGTTTCTTATTTATTTTTGAATACATCTTCAGTCTGTTTGCTGTTTATCTGTCTGATATATTCAGACAAGCCAAATAAGCTGCGTTTTTCCCCAGCTTACGAAATTTTTATTTATATTTACTGCATTTTTCTTTTTCATCTTTCACATCATCCTTTTGAAATAATTTCCAGACCTGTACGCAACTCCCACTGACCTTCCCCTTCCGGGAGCATCAGCCATGCCAGACGTTTATGTCTGTCTATTCTTCGGATAAATTTCTCTCTTCCCTGCAGAGGTCCCTGTGTCACATATGTTGTGCCGTCTTTGATATAGCCTGTTGACATGGAGATAGTTTTCGTCTCCGGCTGCATCAGTTCTTTCAGGAACTCTTCCTGTTCCAAACGTAAAGATGTTATGCCGGACATGACATCTTCTGCCAGGAAATCTGAGCAATGCTGTCTGCTCAGTGTGCTTTTCAGTTCCTTTTTGCCTCTGCATTCTATGAAGAAACAATTCCTAAACAGCGGTTTCTTCTCTATATGCCAGGAACCCTGATATTTCTTCATGCAGTCATATGTAGGAATAAAAATTTTCCTTTTATCTTCTGCAGACAATTGGGTATCGTAAAATTTTTTAAAGTCTGTAATAATGTTTTCCGTACATTCGTACACGAACAACATGGCGAAGGTCACCTCATTTTCCAACTGGCTTCGCAGAGTATTTCACTCTACGTAAAAATCCCCCGACATTCCCTGTTTACGGGACTTTCGGGGGATTTGACGGCAGTTATATGACGGTTAATAAACTGGAAAGTTTTTGCATGTTTTGCTGTTTGAGTTCCATAGACGGATGTACATATCGGTTCAGGGTAATGTTTACAGTGGCATGTCCAAGAATTTCGCTCAGGCTTTTGATATCAAAGCCAAATTCAATACAGCGTGTGGCAAATGTGTGTCTCAGTGCATGAAAATTTACAGGAACCAGACCACACTGTTTCTGTACATAGCGAAAATAATTTTGCATAGTACGGGGTTCAATATATTTTTCATTGACAGTGGCAAGAACATATCCCTGACGATTGGGAAATTCCTTCTGAATGAGTTGAATCAGTCTATCGGGGATTGGAATTGTACGGATAGAACATTTACTCTTGGGTGATGTAATCACAACACAGGTTTTCTGTGTGGTAGAATCCGGAATCTGCAGTCGCTGCATTGTATTATGGACATGAATGGATTTTTCCTGAAATGAAAAATCTTCCCATTTCAGTGCACAGATTTCGCCCACCCTCATTCCTGTAAAAAGACACAGCAGAATTCCAAGATTACGTTCTGACATATTGGCATAAAGATATCGGCAAAGAATTTCCTGAGAGGAACGCGGAATTACGACTGTATCCGGTGCAGTCTGGCGGATGAGGATATCTTTTCCGTTGCTTGGCGGCTGATATCCCTGAATCTGGGCATATCTGAGCAGACTTCTCATCAGAGACAGAATATCCAGAACTGTCTTTGGTGAAAGTCCCTCTCCGGATGAGCCACCATGGATAAGAAGGTCATCGCAGAATTTCTGTATCCGGGATGAGGTGAGTTCGTTTAACGGAACATTATCAAATTCAGGAAGAATATAAGAATGAAGTATGTTGTGATATTTAACGTAAGAAGATTTCTTGATCTGGGACTGTATGGAATTCATCCAGTCATTTGCCAGTTTTCTGATAAAACATGGCGGTATTGTATTTTCGGAAATTTTGTGAAAAGCAGTCAGATTTGATTCTATATTAATAATAGCCTGGCTGCGTTTTCTTTTTGCTTCTTTGTAGGTGGGAGCATATACATATCCGTAAACAGCTTTTCCACTCTGTGAACGTGCTTTGATGTATCTTCCTTCCCAGCGTCCATCTTTTCGCTTATAAATGTTTTCACCTTTTCGTGACATAATTATTGGTTCTCCTTTCAATTTCCTCCGCATGACGGTTTTATTTACGGTGAATGAGCTAAAGCATTTAACTCTATATGGCGAATTAAAAGGTGAACCTCATTAAAAATTTCATAAAAACGAATGATAATACAAATATGCTTTGGCAAAAAAGCATAGAATTCAGCAGATTGCTTTATAAATATTGACAAAATGTGTCACATTATGTAAAATTGTCCGTAGTTAAAAAATATTGTATCCAAGAGAAAACGTCTCACAGAGTGAAATACTCTGCGAAGCCAGCAAGACCATTTTGGACTCACTTAATATAAAAAGCAAAGGAATAAATACATGATTACTATTCCCTGTTTACGACGGTTTATTCTTTTTTCGCTCAAGGAACTAATTGTTCTTATTATATCAGACTTTTATTCATTCAGCAAGACCTTTTGTTCTGAAAACGGGCAAAAAAATACCCTGCCTGTTTTTGAACCGGCAGGGTTAATACAATCATAATATTTTACTTTTTAAAGTGGATAGTAATGATATAGTGTTTCAGAAGCAAGAGTTCTTTACATTTCTCTATCGTAATGTAATAACATATCTGCATATACCTGCAGCATTCTTTGTTTCTCCGGGGACATGGTGCGATATGCACTTATGAGCCATTCCTCATTCTCATAATTGTCTTTCTCAAGTAATTCTCCCAGAGGGACCTGCAACACATTGCAGATCAGAAGCATGTTATATAAATACGGCTTTGTTTTCCCGTTTAACAGATTGCTCATACTGGATGTGGACATTCCTGTTGCTTTTGCCAGGGCATACTTTGATATATTTTTTTGTTTTCGGAGTATATTCAATTTATCAAGCATATGCTGATAATCTTTGTCGGGGGTGTACATGGATGTGTTCTCCTTATTTTATATATTTTTTTAAGAAATTTCTCTTCTGCGCTTTTCTTTCTGTTTCTACTGACCGCAATTTTGTCATTATTGCACAAAGTCGAGATCCATAAGACCATGGGAATCTAAATATTTAAGGTTCCCTGGGAGTCGTGACTGGATGATCATTCATCGCTTACTTTATTCCAGATAACAGTCCTTCCCAACAGATGCCCTGCCGCTCAGTACACTGTTATAGCCAGACACATCACTGCGAATACTGCTTCCCACTTTCCGGCTTCATCCCAGATAATGGTACTCATCCACACCTCCGTTCATCAGCGCCCCGGTATCAATATCCACACAGCCGGATTCATTGACTGTTCCTGCTTTCTGCAGAACCTCCACACACATATCTAGATTTTTAAACAGTATATTGTTCCGTTCGAGCATTTTCTGGAAGCTTATCGTTTAACGAATAAAAATACCTCTTATATCGTATTGACCGTTCAATATACCATTGTCCTGACGACCGAATTCTCTCTTTAATAACTTCATTCCCTATATTTTTGTACAGTATTTCAAAATCTTCCATCTCAGTTGTTTTCATTTTGTTTTTCATTATTCTTGCTCCCTTATATTTGTGATTTTAATATTTTTCCAGATAATATTTCTATTGGTTGTTTCCAATGGTTGTTTCTAATCTTATCTGTTACAGCCTTCAATGCTTTATCAGCACTACCCTTACATCTTCTGTGAACCTTGAAATGTCTCTGTGGCAATGAACGATTATAGGCATCCCAAGTACCTTTATAAGACCGTAACAAAAAATAATGTTAAATCCGCAGTGATTTTCTGCAATAAAAAACACCGGGCTGAATTTTTTTATTCAGCTCGATGCTTTTCTCATCTGATATTCTCTTTATTTATCTGTTATTTTCCGAAAAAGCGTACAAAAATCCACTTCGCCATATTTCAGGCGAAATAAACCTCTCCTGTATGTCCGCTTCTCTCCCCAAACGCGACAAAGCGACGATTTAAGGCTTTCACTTTTGTAATGTATATACTTTTAATTATAACAGACTCGCTGGATATAGCAAGGTAAGATTTGGGACACTTACGGTTTCATGCATTCCTCTTTTTTTGCAAATTCCAGATTTAAAATTTTTATACTTTCTTTATTGGATTTTCAGAGCAAATTTAGTTTTTTCGTTTTTACGATATAATGTCTGATCCAATGCAATCTATTATGTATAAAAGATGGAGTATGATTATTTGTTCCGTCCAGCTATATTCATAGGTTCCGACTCAAATGTCCGCTGAAGATTCATATTATACTTTCTTTAGAAAACTTTTAGGATATGTTCACTTGTTTTATCGGTATTTCTTGGGGTCTGACCATAGAGTCGTTCCTTCTTCGGTTTTGCCATTTGTATCTTCCTCCAAACCTTCTTCTTTCCCTGTGGTCTCTCTTTTCATTCCACTCGTTCAGAAAACCGAACCTCTGATCATCTGTCACCCCGGAAAAGAAGTCTGATATTATCATCTGATTTTTTCTCCAACGTTCATCAATTCCGGATATACCCTCTCCTTGGCTAATCCCAACGAAATAAAGCAATCTGCAATAGCTCTGGCATCAGGTCTGTCAATAACAATCTTATACAGGAATTGTTTCTTATTATGAGCTTTACTCCACTTCAGGTAATAGTCCTGGATTCTTTCCAATGATAAATAATCATAATCTCCATTTAAAGACGGTTCCGCATATAAATTGTATGCCAGAAACAAACCACTCTGTGCACGAATCCTCGGATTTAATTTCGATGTATAAATTGCAAGCGGAAGAAAAGCCATTTCCTTTCCACCAGACAATACTATCTGACGTGTATGTCCATATGAATTTGTTTTTTCATATTTCACATTACCGAGCAGAAACATGTCAAAAATTTTCTCATTGTATACCGTTGCAATATTAGGAATTTCTCCCTCCCTGCTACCTGTTGTTTTTACTGATGCCCGAAAAACCTCCTCATCTTCCGGCAACTGTATCATACCTTCATTAATCATCTGGGTCCTAGCACGATTATAAAGGTTGGGACTGAAAATCTGAATAGAAGGATGATTAGCCGCACTTGATATCTCACCATTGATCAATTTTTCTAACGCAAAATATAAGCTGGCAAACGCATCTTCCGACCAGTCCATAAAATTAGTACGAACATTATAATGCTGCATTAAAGCAAGATAATCAGAAGTGGAAAATACAGAACGATCCATAATCTCCGGAGCCCCATCTGCACGATATTTGAACTTTTCGAACAAATATCTCTGGTACTGAGCCAAATATGTAAAATTACTCCGTTCGAAAACATTTGCACGCATGATAGATGGTAACAATTCATAATTACTGTTCATCTGTCCTCTGTACCATAATGAATATTTTTCCTGAGGTAATACATCTGTGCAACTTTCCTTCAATTTCTTAGTAATTTTCTCAAACTCATACATCAGTCCATTTATGTCGAATACTTTTGTACTGTATTCTTCTACATAATTTTCATTTTGGGCTGATGAAATATTTATAATAAATTGCGTTTTTACCGCTTCCAGTTTCGTATGTGTACAATATAGATTTTTATTCTGTCTCTCTTTTTTTATTTTATTATTATCTAAATTGATTTTTGACAGCTCTATCAGTGTTTTTCCTTTTTGGTATTTCTGCATTAATCGTATATTTTCAATAAAAATCGAGGCATCAAATTTCTTAACAGCACATTCATACATATTTACAGCCTCTTCACAGGAATTTTCCAAGACTTTCCTGACTTGGAGCAATGTCTCTCCATAGTCGCTGATAATTTTTTTGTATGTGTAAAATTTTACTTTTTTGTTTTTTCTATTACGATCTTGTGACAGGCGCTGGCTTACTCTTATTTCATCACATATTTTTCTTAACATCACTCTGTGCATATCAAAAAAAGTCTCTTTCGATAAGTCCTGCACTTTGATAAATGTATTCCACCACCCATCCAGTTTCATTTCATTTTTACTGAATGCTCTTTTCAGTGTTTCTTTGCTGATTTCATGATGGATAGTAATATTCTTCGCAAAATATTGAACTCTGAAACTATCTTTTAATTTATCATCCAGTATCTGTTTCCTTATTTCTTCATAATATTTCAACACCATGCCTATGCGAAAATATTCTCTGGTTTGAACAGTATCAAATTTTTCTGCCTTCATCATGAGATTTTCCTGACACTCAATGTAAAGGCTCATATACTCTTCCAATTTCATATCAGTCAGCTCAATCATTGCCAAATCGGCTGCTGTCTCCTTCAGACCATCACTTAATTCCGTCATCATTTTTCTTATGTCCGGTAACAGACTTAATATAATCTCCCAATTATATTTATCCCGCCTCTCACCCCTCATAAATCTCTCTACATCTTTCTCATAATCCTCTCTTAAACCATTGTTCCTATAACACAGTTTAAGATCTTCATACGAACAATTTACTGCTTTTGAAGTATTTTTTCCATCTTGCAAATCCTGATCTATCCTGTTTAATATCTCCCGAAAATCTGAATCTTTCCCCTCGATCCAATTACAAATATCCTTCTCCAGGTACTCATACAGACACCTCTGATAAATTTCAGCCACAAAGAATACACTGTCGTTATCTGTATCCCTGTTAATCTTATGTTTACGTTTTATTTTCTGATCGATGTATTCATATTTATCCGCTACTACTGTTATAATCTCAGGATATAAATATTCCTTCGTTCTTCTCCAGGATTCCGTATTTTCCAATACCCGCTTAAGAAGCTCACTTATAATCTCTTCATAAAAAATAGTACTCAAGAACTGACCTGTATAGAAATCCCTTTTTTCTCTGTTTTCAGGAACAATGTAATGATAAATCTCATGATATAAATATTGAAAATACGTTGGAATATCATAAAAGCTTATATGTGGAAGATTTATAGCCAATAACTTGCATTTCTGAACTGTATCTCTGAAATTTTCCTTATAAAATTCTGTTTTATCAAAATAAAGATTACTTTCTACAATAGGAACCGAGTCAACCGTGACAATAGGAACTATTTCTGTCTGACTATTCGTACCTTCAAGTGAATAAGCTTCTTCCAGAATCTCTTTAATAATATTGATGTAACAAAAAAGAACGCTATCCTCCTGCCCGGTATATCTTAAGTGACATTTAGGAATTTCGAAATTGAGGCTATTAGATTCTGCCATATGGAATATCTGTTGCTTCAACACATCCATTACTTCTCTCAATATGCTCATAAATTCTATATCATACAGATCTTCCTGCATAAACTCTATCATATCCTCTATACAGTTCAAGCTTTTCAGAAATATATGAGTGAAATCATCTGCCCAATGCTGATTCACAGCTGAGACAGCATTATACCTATAATCACATAATAATGAATCAAACGTATCTACCACACCTGAAGATTTATATGAAATCTTCTTCAGTTGAGAGCGTATTTCATCTGAAATCTGATTAATTTCAGACTTTTCATCATTATCGTCCGGACGGCTATCGCCAACTTTCTGTCTTTCCGAATTCGAAACTGTTACATTACTATTCTGAACCTGAACATCTATCTCTTCACCAAAAATAACATTCGTTTGAAGAATTTCTCTCTGATAAGAAGCCTCTATATGTTTAAACATACTCTGATCATCAAATAACGTAAACGCTTTATTTGCATCAACTTCTAAAATAATATCATACTGTCCTTGTGTGTGATAAACATTTTTTATAATTTCGTGGAGACTATCAGTAGTTACGTCAAATTTACCTTCTGAAAAATGTTTTTTTAACGTAATCTGTACGAAAGCCCTTCCCTTAATTTCACTGAATAGATTTTCATTTCCTCTGGGATTACGTGACAGAATCGTATATGCCGACAGAAAATAATGAGGGAGTGCAGCCTTAATACAGTTCACCGACTTTAAGATATCTGCATACTGATTAGAAAACCACAATACAGAAATACCAAATGTTCCCATATTGCCCATAACCATATAAGACAGGTCAACATCCTTCTCCTTCAGTAAATTGTCTATTGTAACAGTAATAAGATTCCTCACATTATCTATCTTTCTTTTGTAATCAGTCATCTCATCTCTCACTTGATTCGTGAAAGGGAATTCTGTCAATCCAATAAACAAATGATCATCAAATTTTCCAGATTCATTATTGAAAAAGCCAAACTCGTCCTCTGTCTCAATATAAGTATAAGCAGGATCATTTTCCAGAGTGTAGAACAATAATGATTGTCGATTGCCCTGCCAGCTTCTGGCTAACTCTGATAAATCCCTGAACCTGCTTATATCTGTGATACGATTTACTTTTAAACGATCAAACTCCCCAAACGTTAAATATGTTTTATTAACATTTTGATTATTTCCAAGAGCATTTAAATCATCCAGAGAGTTTTTGGTGTATCGAAGATACTTATAATACTCAAAAATATATCCTATCATTTGTTATTTCCCCCATTAATGCTTGTCACTTTCTTCTTAACACATTTAAAACAATAACATCGTCATGTGCGTCTGTAACTTCAAAAAGCTTTTGATTTGTTCCCAGTTCCTGTTCAGTCTCAAAATATCTGTCCATTTCTCGTTCTTGTGTAAAAAAAGCATTATGAGTAATGCCCTGAATTTTCTTTTTTTTCATTTTTCTCAATCACCTCCAACTCTCTATGTATCAGGGGAAAACTAATGCCCTTTATGATAATCCGAAATCGTGTTCTATATGTGACCAAATTATTAAAAAACTCAAATATTTCTCTTACAAAATTATATTCAACCCCACCATATTTATGATAGGCGTAACATCAATGACTGCGTATAATATCCTCCCTTCCTGCTATCATCACCAGATGTCTCTCCTATATCACACCCATACATTACAATATTCATCACATCCATTTTTCTTACCAGTTTTTCATAAATTTCCCGTGTATTATTAAATTGTGAATAAGATTTCTCAATATATGCAATATATCCCTCGTTTATCTCAGATACCGGATACCACTCTTTTCTGCAACAATTTGCTATAATAATACGTTTTTGAGTAATCTCTTTAAATTCTTCAACACTTATTTCTTTATGGGGTCTGACCCGAGAGTCAAATTTTTGACAGTATGCCTATTTTTTGGTATCTTATAATCAACGTCATCATTGTTCACCTCAACTCCCCTTACAACTTGAACTTTAAATTTATATTTGGCAAAAAAATCTGATTTTAATGCCAATGTCACATTAACATACTGTTGAGAAACAAATGCATACTTACGATATGTAAAAGATGGTTTCTTACCTCTTCTGACAGATTGGATCCTTTCCATATCCATTTCTTTTAATTTAATTAATGTTTTCGATTGCAGATTCTCTAATGCACTTTTTATATTTGCTTCGGAAATATGTTTTAATTCACAAGCTGGCACAATAATAAACTCTGACTTTCCATTTTTATCAGTGTTTTCAGAAACAGACAGCATTTCCGGTGTTCCATCTTCACCTTCAAAAAGCTTTTTTAGCTGTTCTTCCCCCAAAACAAGATATCCATTTTCACAATCCGGCTGTTCTCCCAGACTTAATGTTTTTGCCTCTGCAAACACTAAATATCCGTTTTCTTTCAAAACTTTTTTAATTGCTGAAAATGTATTTGCCCACTCTCGTATTCCAATCTCATGTAATACATTCATCAATACTACACAATCATATTGCCTGGAGATTTCCTCTATCTTCCTGTATGTTTTAAATTTATTGTTGCATGCTTTACCAGGTTCATAAATTTCATAGACATATTTCGGTGGATTTTCCATATCTTTAGAAATCTGTTCCAGGCACATTCCCAATCTTCCTGTACCAGCACCCCAGTCCAATATCTCCATTCCACTTTTATTCATCTCCTCGCAGAAATTCATAAACTTTACAGCCTGTTCATCCTTTTTGGACACTCTATCAACAACTATTGGATTCGTAAAACATTCTGCTATAAAATTACAGTATTCCCATTCATCTATGGACCTAAATAATTTTGATATAGCATCTCTGTTTTCACCTAACATTTCATTCATTACATTTTCGTATAAATGACTGTTCCTGGAACAGACTTTTCCTTCTGAAACCAGTGTAATCTCATCAAAATCAAATTCCTGCAATAACAAAGGAGAATGGGTGGCTATCCATATTTCTCCTATACATTTCATATTCTTTAAAGCATTATAAAATTTAATCACAACCGAAGGATGTACATGCATTTCCGGTTCATCCAGCAATAGAATAAATTTACGCTTCTCAGATGCTATAGATAAAAATATTGATATATAAAATAGATTAATTTCTCCCGGAGACATTCTGGTTAATGCTTCCTTAATTTCAAATCTATTTCCATTAGCAAACTCTATCTGTATTTCCTTTTCAAACAATATATTTATATTTAAAAACGCACGAAGATTCTTCTCTATCAGATTCAATGTTTTTTCTGCTCTTTTTCTTGTTTCTGTTGCTCTGGACTTAAGATCATTTACATAAGTCTCAAGCAGCGATACACCTGTATATTGAAACATTAAAACAAAAGCATCAAAAGACATATCCTCTTTTTCTTTCACAATATCTGCAAGTGTATTATCTACATTCTCTTCCTCAAAAGACTTTTCAAACCGAGATGAGAGTGAAGGAAAATACAGGTAGATAACATCTTTATACCCATCATGAAAGTAATCCCGGACAGCCTTTAACAGGCGGGTTTTCCCAGATCCATTTTTACCTATTATCAGATTTCTTTTCGAAAACTCAAAGTTTTCAGGTTTGCTAATACCATATTTTTCCAGATATTCTTTCATCATACGTATCTCCTCTGTTAGTTATACACGCTCTTTTTTGCCGGGCTTTTCTGACGCTTCTTTGTTAATCTCTTCAATTGTAGATTCTACAAACATACGAATCTGCTCTGTAGTAAATTTGTCCCTAGAATAAATATAGAAAAATTTTTTGCTCTCATGTACTTCATTTCTTTCATCTTTTATATTTTTACCTGACAATTCATAATAAGTTCTGTATTTTTGGTCAGATATGTCATTGTCGAAATACACATAAATATTCTTTTCATCTACACCAGTAACAAAATCATTTTTCATAGACCATATGCTGAAGGAAAATTCAATCTGAAATTTATCCACTAGCTTCTTAAAAATTCCTGCTGCATTGACTATTTTATATTCATTTTCTTTTAAAATTCTATTGTATACGTTCTCATTAAGAGTAAAGATATTATTGACGTCCAAATACTGCATTAATGGACAGAAAAAATCATATACTCTTTCCAGAGAGATATTATACTTATTTTCTTCCCAGAAATTTCTATATTCATATAAAGATTTCCATAATGGATGTTTTCTTAAATTTGAATTAAAATATTCGTCAATCACCGGATAATTGCTTTTCCAAAGTGTTTTGATATCACACAATATATCAATATCAGATAATAACACATATGTTGTACCTTCGTTGTATAATGTGCCTTCCTGACTCAGGGCTTCCTTCGTAAATATGCATTCTTTGTATCCCGGCATAACTTCACTGTATTCCTGAATACAGGCTATAATCAGCCTTTTTTCATATTCCACTACAGGGTGTGATATCATTCACATATTTTCCTGCTGTTTTGCTCTGAACAAATTATCAATCGTACTCAGAACTTTCTTATCATAAGCCGGAAAAATTCCTCCATCTTTTTTTCTGATAGCTGTAACTGATCCTAACAAACGCTTTATATCCAAACTCGCATTATCGTACCCTGACATTTTTGTATCACGGATAATATAATCTAGTTTATCAACATCCAGAAAGCTGGAATTCAATAATCGTATAAGAACATTTTCTATCCCATATTTTTCTGCATCATCGCCATAGTAATAAGTACATCCGATAACCATTCTGGCAGCTGTATTCAAGTCAATTTTGTCATATAAATACGTCCCGGCCAAAAAATCCTCATACTTTTCAAGAAGAATCGTAGCGCTGATAACTTCATGGGTTTTAGGATTTATCCCACTTTTGTCCATTAAAAAATCTCTGACAAATCCCTCAATCTGCTCCTCTCCAATTCTCCCACATTTTATAAATGCATTCAGCAAATCAACTTCTGTCTTTTTTAACTCATGTATATCACACTTATGTACTGCATTTTTATTTACTTTTTCAATTATCCTTTTTGCTTCATCTGATAACAAATTTTCTGAATCCTTATCAGCTGCTTCAGCAAAAAAACGTTCACAGGTATGTGAGAAAGGAGCATGACCAACATCATGCAAAAGTGCTGCATACAAAAAAGTATATTTCCACGTCTCTACAGGGCTCGTTTCCAATTTCAGCCCTAAATCTTTTTGCAAATTTTCCATTAATGCATCAAAACATTCCCTGGCTAATCCAAAAACTCCCAAAGAATGGATAAATCTATCATGACGTGCAGATGGATACAGGACTCGAAAGCTTCCCTGTTCAATCCACTTTAATCTCTGAAACTCCGGAGTATTCACAATTTTCAAAAAATCTTTTTCTATTTTTATGTATCCATGAATGTTATCTTTTATCCACTTGTACTCCATAATGCTTCTCCTCCCCCGCTAACACTTAAATTTCTACCAGATTCTGATCAATTATTTTCTCTATGTCATTTGGAAAACCAGCAGCAAACTTTGTATCCAAAATATCCCTTATTCCTTCATAATCTTCCTTCATCTCAGATTTCAGATATTTTGATACAACAATTTTGTCTTTTTCAAGTGAAAAATATCTTCCATTATTATAAATAAACTGGTATATATCTCTTCCAGAAAAATCCACTACTGCTTCGCATTGTCTCTGTACCTGATAACTTATACTTCGTATAGTATAATTCAAATCATCAAGAAATATCTCTTCTTTCTTATCCAGAAAAAGTTTACTAATTAAGATTCCAATAATTTGTTCAGATACAATATATCGCTTCATACATTTATTCCCTTTCTACTTTTTTCCTAAAATCTAAGAGAGCTACCTCGCAAATTTTTAATTAATTTTCCTACATATTCTGCACTTATTTTTATTGTTAATCCCTGTAGTTCGTCCTTATGAGGGCTGCCCCCAATGTGGTCAACTTAAGCAAGATAATCTGTCCATTTTTTATCTGTTCCCGAAACAATTCCTGAATAATCCACCTTTATCAGTTCTACATTTGAACTATTTGCAACTTTAAGCTTTCGGCAAATGCCTTTTATAATCTTTCCATCTTCTTCATATGAAGCAAGAGTTACAACAATAACTTTCTTATTATCACTATCAATCAGCGTCCTGAGAATTCCGTTTATATGCTCATCATCAACGCCAAATCCAAACCCAACTACAACGATTGCATCAGATTGTTTCCACTTTTTATAAGTATCTACATAAACCATGGACATATCAATTGAAGTCATTGGCTTGGTGCCACTTTGGGTAAACATTAAAGGAACCAAAATATGATGTTCATTTGTGTCTAATGATTCTTTACTTCCCATCTTATTTACATACGGGTCGTACCATATCTCTGTTGATCCATTTAAATAAGATACGTCATATTGTAAGATTTCCTGAATAAACTGATTATAGTTTGTTGTTGCCACTCCGGAAAGTTCATATTTCCCCTCATCAACAGCTTTCTTCAGCATATTATAATAACCGTTCGGATTGTTCTGGTTTATTCCTTCAGCACAGCTTGCAATATAATCACGAACAGTATATAAGAAAATACAAATTTTACTAAACTTTGCCCAGTCAGATTTGGGATAATACAGATACCGCCAATTTGAATCGATCAGGGATTTATAATCTAATACAGCTGCATAAAGATCTTCCATAAGTTCTCTTGCAAAGGCAAGAACATAATTTTCATCAGTATTCATATCTATATGTTTAGGCTCAAGCAAATATTCCAGACCAGTAGCGGAATAATTCAATTGAATTATTTCTCCCAGATCATCGAACAGATCTATAGAATCATCTTTCTTTTTGAATATACTATCATTGATTTTTCTGGATAATTCTTCACTTAATGCACCAATCTGCAACTGTAAGATAGAAAGAATAATTTTTCCCATCTCTACTCTGTTTTCGATGTTATAGAAACCACTCTTCTTATATAAAAGAAGTAATGCGCCAAAAAATGTATTGCTGAAAAGTGCATTTCCTCGTTGAAATTCATCAATAAAAACAACATCCTGTCCCATACGTGCATTGTCTATTGATGTGTTTAAATTTCTTTCAATAATCTCCACAATATCTTTTTTATTAGATTTCTGAAATGATCTTGCCACTTTTCTGGCCAAATCATCAAAATTATTTAACTGAGAAATTATTGATCCTCTGCGCTGCTCAACAGTATCCTTAATGATATTTTGAAATACTGTTTTCCCAAATGTGCTGATATTCTTATCATTAAATCCTTCTGGAAGCCAGTCATTCGCGTATGTTGTGTGAGTATCTACATTGTCTCTACTATTTTTAAATGCTTCCTTGCTTTTTACTGTATCATGTCTAAAAATTTCAAGAGCAAACTTGCCTCCTGATGGCAATCCATATGCAGCTTCAGCTCCTGCACCAAACAAAAATCCGTATTTCATTGCGCATTTCCTTCCCACATTATATAAATTTAATCAAGCAGATTTTTCATCAGCAACCACCTATAGTTGTTCAGTTATCAAGACAAAAATTTAAGCTTTTTATATTGTGTTCATAGGTCGAGTAGGTGCACCCCTTACGGTCATACACCCCTCACAGAACTCCGGACGTGCGGCTTTCCCGCATCCGGCTCTTTGCGAAACGAATCGTTCACATTATCATTCGTATATATTGACATATATCCGGGGTCTTACCAGTGGATAGCTGTTATCCAGCATATTTAGAAATTCTACCCAATTATAGCTTTTCTTCTGGCTTCTCCGGTTCAGACAATAGAACAGGCTTCTCATGATGTTATATCGGAATGCCGTTATACTTTCTATATTGTCCGTAATTCCATAGTAATGGTAATAACCAGTTAGTATCTGGTTAAGTTTTGCAATAATCTCTTGTAATCTGCATGTTCTCATCTTCACTAACAGAAGATTTACTTCTCTGCACTTCTTTGCAAACTTCTTCTTACTGGTTTTCCTCTTCACACTTTCTTTATGGGGTCTGACCCCACATGCCTGTTTATAAGCATATAGATAGAAAAACATAGCAAGGAATGAAAGCAGAAACGAAAAACCAAACGGCTCGTAGAGAGCGGTCAGGATGTTAGTGAGAATCTTTCCGAGTAAATCAATTGTTTCTTTCATCATTTTTTACAGATCACTGAACAGATCAGCTTTGTACACACCATTCTCCTGCATCTTCCTGAAGCTGTCTTTCACAGATGCGACATCTTCGTGATAGGTCATACCGTACCAGGTATCGTTGGTTTTCAGAACCTTCACTGACATCTTTCCCTGCTCCAACAGCTCACCGATGAAGATAGGAATCAGATACTCAGCCTTTAACGGATTGCTCGGTACTTCTTTATCGAAGAACTCCTTAAATCCGTTCTCCAGCACATCCAGGAATCCCGGTGTCAGCCCCCACATGTTCATAGAAACCAGAGAATTCACATCAACAGACACTCCGCCTGCTTCTGCGCCATCTGCAGTCTTCACGATATTCTTAGTTTCTACAATCTCAGTCAAGTTTCCATTCTCATCCATCTTGCAGATACCACGAGTCACACCGCCGTTATCAGACAGAGTGTTACTCAGCACAAAGCCTGCCATGCAAGACTTGCCACCATTCATCAGATACTCATGAACAGCCTTGAATCCTTCCCTGCCATAGTAATCGTCCGCATTGATCACAATAAAGGGAGTCTTGATAACCTTCTTTGCAGCAAGTACAGCCTGTCCGGTTCCCCACGGCTTTGTACGACCTTCCGGTAAAGTTCCCGGAATATCCTTAATATCCTGGAAAACATAGTCTACAGTTACATCATGAGCAGAGCAGACAGAAGTAATACGCTCACCAATGACCTCTTTAAACTCCTTCTCGATATCCTTACGAATGATAAATACTACATGATTGAATCCAGCCTCAATCGCATCATGGATTGAGTAGTCCATGATAATATGGTCAGCATCATCGACCGGTTCCAACTGCTTTATTCCTGTTCCAAATC
>OHAC01001355.1_pt1 | contig 22798 bp, 20 predicted proteins | sample 1577051 | NCBI WGS metagenome assembly OHAC01 (sample SAMEA3541499, study PRJEB24748) | human gut metagenome | biome: human gut; feature: human-associated habitat; material: faeces | place: China | collected 2012 | reverse complement strand
GCCCGACCTACACCCTTAGCAGGGGCGCCTCTTCGGCCTCTTGAGTATTTCTCCGTAGTTGTTATTTCCATATGATTTGTCAAAAACAGTATTTGTTTCAGACGCATTGACAATTATATACGATATAAATACAAATGTCAACCAGTTTTTTTTATTTTTTTCAAAAACTGCTTATTTTGCCACTTTGATGCATCGGTCAATTTCTGTCTGAATGCGATCATGCACAAGATCTGCGATTTCTCTGGTTTTTAACCCTATATATTGTTCTTTGTAGATTGGTTCCAGATAATGAACCTCAACCTGTTCTTTCTTAATTGAAGAAATATCAAAAGGACGGAAGCTATTGATTAATGCCACTGGAACAATGGGGCATCCGGCATTGATAGCGCTTTTGAAGGTTCCAGCTTTAAATTCCAGCAGTTCATTGCCCTTCCGGCTTCTTGTTCCCTCTGGGAAAATCACATAATTTTTACCTTCTTTTACTTGTCTGGTCATCTCTTTGATCACTTCCATCGCAGCCCGGATATCAGAACGATCCATAGGAATACCACCAAGAAGCCGCAAAACCTGTTTCACTAGAATCCAGTTGGCGGCTTCTTTTTTAATGATCACACCCAGAGGCTTTGGACAGGTATCAATAATTGCCAGCATGTCAAAAAATCCCTGGTGATTTGGAAACAGGATAAAGCCGTTTTCCTTAGGAAGCTGCTCTTCTCCATAGCCTCGCACCGTCACCCGGCCATTTTGATTAATCGTTTTAATGATATTTCTTAAATAGTCATACCGTTCCTGCTCTGGATACTGATCAGGCCTTTTTCCCATATGGTCGATTTTCCAGAACCAGTACGGAACGATTGGCAAATGACGCAGCACCATATAGACAATTCGATTCATACTTTTTATGACTCCCGTTTATAATCCAGAATTGCAGTCTCGTAAAGGTTATTGCCCTCGGAATCGATTACCACAATAACCGGGAAATCCTTCACCTGCAGCTTCCGGATCGCCTCCGTTCCAAGATCATTGTAAGCGATCACTTCACTGGATAAAATGCATTTTGAAAGAAGCGCGCCTGCTCCGCCGACTGCCGCAAAGTAAACAGAACCATTTCTCACAATGGCATCCTTCACTTCCTGGCTTCTTTTTCCTTTACCGATCATGGCTCCAAGTCCCAGATCCAGAAGTTCCGGCGCATATTTATCCATACGACTGGCAGTGGTCGGTCCAGCCGAGCCGATCGGACGTCCTTCTCTGGCTGGTGACGGTCCCATGTAATAGATCACATTTTCCTTCATTTCCAGTGGAAGGGCCTCCCCTCGCTGCAAAGTTTCCTGCATCCGTTTGTGGGCGGCATCTCTGGCAGTATAAATAGTTCCGGTAATATATACATAATCTCCTGCATGGAGTGTTTTGGCTGTTTCTTTGGTAATCGGCGCAGTAATATGTCTGTCCATGTTTTCCCCTCCTTAAATAACCCGGTGTACGTGACGGTTCACATGACAGCAGATATTGACTGCCACCGGAAGTCCCGCAATGTGGGTCGGATAAGTCTCAATATTCACCGCAAAGGCAGTCACTCTTCCGCCAAGACCACCTGGTCCAATACCTAAGTTATTGATTTTTTCTAACATCTCCTTCTCCAGTTCACGGACATATGGAACCGGGGAAATCTCATGGAGATTTCTGGTAAGAGCATGTTTGGCCATCAGGGCGCATTTTTCAAACGTTCCTCCGATGCCGACGCCGACAACCATAGGAGGACAGGCATTAGGTCCTGCATCTTTCACGGCTGTTAAAATAGCTTCTTTGACACCTTCTATGCCATCTGCCGGTTTTAACATGAAAACACGACTCATATTTTCACTTCCAAAGCCTTTTGGCGCTACGGTGATATCCACCTGGTCGCCCTCCACGATCTCATAATGGATGATCGCAGGCGTGTTATCCTTCGTGTTTTCCCGCTCGATCGGATCGCGGACAACGGACTTCCTTAAATATCCATCTACATAGCCCTGACGGACGCCTTCATTGACAGCATCAGTCAAGGAGCCACCTTCAAAATGAACTTCCTGTCCTGCTTTGATAAAAATAACTGCCATTCCGGTATCCTGGCAGATAGGAATCATGTCTTCCCCCGCAATCTTTAAATTTTCCTCTAACTGATTTAAAATCTGTCTGCCAAGAGGGGATTCTTCTTTCTTTACCGCCTGGTCAAAAACTTCTTTCATATCCGAGGATAAAAAATGATTGGCCTCAATGCACATTTCCCGGATCTGGCGGGTGATCTCTTCTGTTTTCACTGACCGCATATCTGATGACTCCTCCTTTATTCTATGATAACTGTTCAGCTTCCTCTCAATCATAGCATCAGCCTGCTGGACAAGCATGACCTTTTGTAAAGTATTTCTTAATCTCAATCATAAGGGATTCCCACTGATAATGCAAGAGACCTTTCCTTAGAAAATCTATGGAAAGGTCTCGCTGCTCTGATATTTCTGATTTTTCATTATTCCGTATCTGTGGAAGCTTCTTCCGTTTCCTGTTCATCGATCGCATCTTCCACCTCTGGATTCTGCTCATCATCCCTTACCTTCGCGATGCTGGCAATCCGGGTATCAGAATTCGGATCAATGTTCATCAGTTTCACACCGGAGGTATTTCTTCCGATGATGGAAATATCCTTCACGCCGATCCTGATTACTATGCCCTCATTGGTGATCATCATGATATCATGGTCTTCATGAACCAATTTCGCTCCTACCAGATATCCGGTCTTCTCTACGATTTTATAGCAGAGAACCCCTTTGCCACCACGTTTCTGGATTGGGAATTCAGAAATATCTGTTCTCTTTCCAATTCCATTTTCAGATACCACCAGCAGGGTCTCACCCTGGGAATCCATCTGCATGCCTATGATCTCATCACCATCATCCAGATTCATGCCAATGACACCCATAGATACACGGCCGGTTACACGCACATCCGTTTCATGGAAACGAATGGATTTACCAAATTTGGTAACCATAAAGATATCCCGCTTGTTGTCTGTAGCTTTAACCTCGATCAGCTCATCATTTTCCCGAAGGACAATGGCCTGAAGTCCGGTCTTTCTGACATTGGCGTACTCGCGCATCGGGGTCTTCTTTACCATACCATTCCTGGTTGCCATAAACAGGAACTTCTCATCATCATATTCCTTCATGGAAATGATGGCGGTAATCTTCTCACCCGGAAGAAGCTGGATCAGGTTCACGATAGCGGTTCCTCTGGCTGTTCTTCCTGCTTCTGGGATCGCATATGCCTTTAAGCGGTATACACGGCCGGTATTGGTAAAGAACATGATATAGTTATGGTTCTTGGTCAGGATCAGATCCTCGATATAATCCTCATCGATGGTCTGCATACCCTTGATTCCTTTGCCGCCGCGGTTCTGGCTCTTGAAATTGTCCTTGGACATTCTCTTGATGTAGCCAAGCTTGGTCATGGCAACGATGGTCTCATCGTTTGGAATTAAGTCCTCTGCAGACATATCAAACTCATCAAATCCGATAGAAGTTCTTCTGTCATCGCCGTATTTGTCAGAGATCACCTGGATCTCTTCTTTGATCACGCCGAGAAGCTTCTTCTCATCTGCAAGAATCGCCTTCAACTCTGCAATTCTTACCTCCAGTTCTTTGTATTCACTCTCTAACTTGTCACGTTCCAGACCGGTCAGAGCTCTCAGACGCATGTCTACAATGGCCTGGGACTGGGCGTCACTTAGACCGAAACGCTCCATCAACTGCTGTTTTGCAAGCTGGACCGTCTGGGAGCCACGGATGATACGGATCACTTCGTCAATGTTGTCTAAGGCGATCAGTAAGCCCTCTAAGATGTGGGCGCGCTCTTCTGCCTTATTCAGATCGTATCTGGTTCTTCTGGTCACCACATCTTTCTGATGATCCAGATAGTAATTTAACATTTCTAACAGGTTTAAGACCTTCGGCTGGTTGTTGACTAATGCCAGCATGATCACGCCAAAGGTATCCTGTAACTGGGTGTGCTTTAATAACTGGTTTAAAACCACGTTGGCATTCACATCGCGGCGCAGTTCGATAACGATACGCATACCGCTGCGGTCAGACTCATCACGCAGATCCGTAATGCCATCTACGCGTTTTTCCTTTACTAACTCTGCGATCTTCTCGATGAGACGGGCTTTATTCACCAGATATGGAATTTCGGTGACAATGATACGGCTCTTGCCATTTGGCATCGTCTCGATGTTGGAAACGGCACGGACACGGATCTTACCGCGGCCAGTCCGGTATGCCTCGTCGATTCCGGCTTTGCCAAGAACCTCGGCTCCTGTTGGAAAATCCGGTCCCTTGATGATGTCCATTACCTCGTCGATGGTGGTTTCCCGGTTTTCTTCTACCTGGTTGTCAATGATCTTGACAACCGCCCCGATGACCTCCCGTAAGTTGTGAGGCGGGATATTGGTAGCCATACCAACTGCAATACCGGAAGTACCATTGACCAGCAGGTTCGGGTATCTGGAAGGAAGAACGGTCGGTTCTTTCTCAGTCTCATCAAAGTTCGGTACGAAATCAACGGTATCTTTACCGATATCCGCCAACATCTCCATGGAGATCCGGCTTAAACGGGCCTCCGTGTATCGCATGGCAGCGGCACCGTCGCCATCAACGGAACCAAAGTTTCCGTGTCCGTCTACCAACGGATAACGGGTAGACCATTCCTGGGCCATGTTGACTAATGCGCCATAAATGGAGCTGTCGCCGTGTGGATGGTATTTACCCATGGTATCGCCGACGATACGGGCACATTTACGATGTGGCTTGTCCGGACCGTTGTTTAACTCGATCATGGAGTAGAGAACTCTTCGCTGAACTGGCTTTAAACCGTCCCTTACATCTGGAAGAGCCCTGGAAGCGATTACGCTCATGGCGTAATCGATGTAGGATTTCTCCATGGTCTTTTTCAAATCGATGTCATGAATTTTATCAAAGATATTGGGTTCCATTGTGCTCTCCTTTTTTAGATATCCAGATTCTGGACGTATTTCGCATTGGCCTCGATGAACTCACGTCTTGGCTCTACCTGGTCACCCATCAAAGTGGTAAAGGTCAGATCCAGCTCCGAGCGTACATCTTCATCCATGTTGACACGCAGTAAAATACGGCGTTCCGGGTCCATGGTGGTCTCCCAGAGCTGCTCTGCGTCCATCTCGCCCAGACCTTTGTAACGCTGGATCTTATTGTTATTATCTCTTCCGATCTCCGTCAAAATGGAGTTTAACTCCTGGTCACTGTAAGCGTACCATACTTTTTTATTTTTCTCGATCTTGTATAACGGCGGCTGCGCCAGATATACGTGACCCTGTTTGATCAGTTCTGGCATAAACCGGTAAAGGAATGTCAGAAGCAGGGTGCTGATATGGGCTCCATCCACATCGGCATCCGTCATGATGATGATCTTGTGATAACGAAGCTTGGAAATATCAAAATCGTCATGAACACCGGTACCAAAGGCCGTGATCATGGCTTTGATCTCCGCATTGCCGTAGATCCGGTCCAGTCTGGCTTTCTCTACGTTTAAAATCTTGCCTCGAAGCGGCAGAATCGCCTGGGTATCACGGGAGCGGGCTGTCTTGGCAGAACCACCTGCAGAATCTCCCTCTACGATGTAGATCTCGCATTTCTCCGGGTCTTTATTGGAACAGTCTGCCAGTTTTCCCGGAAGCGCCATACCCTCTAGGGCTGTCTTTCTTCTGGTTAAATCTCTTGCTTTTCTCGCTGCAGCTCTCGCCCGCTGTGCCAGAATGGATTTCTCACACATCGCCTTAGCCACCGACGGATTCTGCTCTAAGAAATAGGTAAGCTGCTCGCTGACTACGCTGTCCACCGCAACTCTCGCCTCAGTGTTGCCTAATTTCTGTTTTGTCTGACCCTCGAACTGAGGTTCTTCGATCTTGACACTGATGATGGCAGTCAGTCCCTCGCGGATGTCCTCGCCGCTTAAGGATGGCTCGCTGTCCTTTAATAATTTATTTTTCCGGGCATAATCGTTAAAGGTCTTGGTTAACGCATTTTTAAAACCGGTCAGATGGGTACCACCTTCCGGGGTGTTGATGTTATTGACGAAGGTGTAAATGTTCTCAGTATAGGAGTCGTTGTGCTGCATGGAAACTTCTACATAGACATTATCCCTGGTTCCCTCGCAGTAAAGCACCTGCTCATACAGAGGCTCTTTGCCTTTGTTTAAGTAAGTAACAAACTCCTTGATACCGCCTTCGTAGTGGAATACCTTCTCCTGCTTCTCTTCCCGGTCATCCTTCAAGGTGATCCGCAGGGCCTTGGTCAAAAAGGCAGTCTCCTGAAGACGGACCCTTAAGGTCTCAAAATCGTAAATGGTCTCCTCGAAGATCTCTTTATCTGGAAGGAAGGTAACTCTGGTTCCATGCTTGTCAGCCGGGCAGTCACCAACCACTCGCAGCGGATACATGACTTTACCTCGCTCATAACGCTGGTTATATTCCTTGCCATCCTGATAAATATTGACCTCCAGCCACTCAGAAAGGGCATTAACTACCGACGCACCTACACCATGAAGTCCGCCGGATACCTTGTATCCGCCGCCGCCGAACTTACCGCCGGCATGAAGGACCGTAAATACGACTTCTACAGCAGGAAGTCCCGCTTTTTTCTGGATTCCAACAGGAATACCACGTCCATTATCAACGACGGTGATGGAATTGTCGGCGTTGATGGTCACATTGATCTCGGTACAATATCCAGCCAGAGCCTCGTCAACGGAGTTGTCAACGATCTCATATACCAGATGATGGAGACCTCTGGATGAAGTACTGCCGATGTACATACCAGGTCTCTTTCTTACTGCTTCCAGTCCTTCCAAAATTTGTATTTGATCTGCTCCGTATTCCGCGCTCATAGCTTCCTCCTACTAAATTATTAGTTTTCACCTGACACCGTTCCTTCCACCACTTTATAGATCTTGTCGATGGGGAAACGATGGCTCAAAAAATCTTCCAGACCTGTGCAGGTGATCATGGTCTGGATATGGTCGATCCCGGCTAACAGATGTTCCTGTCTGCTTCCATCAAGCTCCGATAACACATCGTCCAAAAGCAGAACCGGATAATCCTTTACCAAGTATTTTACCAGTTCAATCTCTGCCAGTTTTAAAGACAGGGCTGCGGTTCTCTGCTGCCCCTGGGAACCAAACCTGCGGATATCAATTCCATTGACAATAAAACTGATATCATCCCGATGGGGGCCGATGCCGGTGGTCCGCTGTCTGAGATCCGAATCCCGGTTCTTCGCCAGGGCGTCTTCTAACTTTTCCGCCTCCACATTGGGCTCGTAGAAGATCTCCAGATGTTCCTTGCCGCCTGACAACTGGTTATGGATCCCGACGATCATCTCATTTAACTGTTTCACAAAGTCCGTCCGGTATTCGATGACCTGACGGCCATACTGGGCAAGCTGCAAGTCCCAAATATCCAGGGTTTCCTCGTACTCCGGATGAAACGAAAGCTCTTTTAACAGCTTATTTCTCTGGGTCACCACCCGGTTGTACTGGATCAGGGCGTGGACATACAGCTTATTGAGTTGACATAACTCCAGATCCAGGAATCTTCTCCGCTCCGCAGGACCATTTTTGATGATGTTTAAGTCCTCCGGGGAGAAAAATACCACGTTGACAATGCCGAACAGCTCACTGGCTTTCCGAATGGGAATGCCGTTGATGGCGATTCCCTTGGCTTTATTTTTCTTTAAATGCATATCGATCCGGTAAGGCACATCCTGCTTCCGTACGGTCAGCTTGATATGGGCCTCGTCCTCTCCGAACCGGATCATCTCTTTGTCTTTACTTCCTTTGTGGGACTTGGTGGTACAGCAGACATAGACCGACTCTAGGATGTTGGTCTTTCCCTGGGCATTGTCTCCGTAGAAAATGTTAGTTCCCGGACTTAATTCTAACTGTAAATTCTTATAATTCCGGTAATTTTTCAGTTCAATTGACTCGATGATCATGATCTATGCTTCAATTTTGATGGTCTCCCCATCGTAGCTTACCACATCTCCGGCATGAAGTTTCTTACCGCGCTGGGTTGCCACTTCGCCGTTGACCTGAACCAGACCGTCCTCAATGGCATATTTGGCGTCAACGCCAGTCTCCACAAGACCTGCTGCCTTTAACGCCTGGCCCAGCTTGATGTATTCGTCTCTTAATTTGATTACTTCCATGGTTTACTCCTTCGATTTTCCCTAAACAGTTGCCGCATTAAAGTTTACCGGCAGAATCAGGTAAATGTAAGTCTCCTCCGCATCCTTAATGAAACATGGGGATTTTGGATTCATCATATACAGATCCACTTCTTCATCATCAATGATACGAAGCGCATCCATCAGGAACTTCGGATTGAAGCCGATCATGATGTCTTTACCATTCTTGTGGATCATCACTTCCGCATTCATGGAACCGAAGCTGGAATTCATCTTTAATTCCATGGAATGATCAGTGATGTTGATAATGATCGGTTTTTTATCGTTCTCACGGATCAGGATGCTGGCCCGGTCGATGCAGTCCAAAAATTCTTTTTTATTCACCGTTACCTTTGTCTCATAATCGCTGGAAAGCATCTGGTCAATGCGGAAATACTCGCCCTCGATCAGACGGGAAACCACAACCGTATCATCAAACTCGAAGAGAATGTGGTTCTTGCTGAAGTAAATGCGGACGTCTTTCTCATTATCCCCATTTAAGATCTTGCTGATCTCGCCTAAAGTCTTGCCAGGAACGATGACTTTTATATTTTCATAATGATCTTTTAACTCGATCTTGCGGATAGACATACGATGTCCATCCAGGGAAACCACTTTTAACTCGTTGTCCGTCACCTGGAATAACTCGCCGGTCATCATCTTGTTGCTGTCATTGACAGAAATAGAGAATAAGGTCTGGCGGATGACTTCTTTTAAGGTGAACTGGGACAGACAGATGAAATGATCCTTCTCAATAAATGGAAGATAGGAGAATTCATCGCCGTTTTTACCCTGAATGTGGAAAACAGAGTTGTCACAGGTAATGGTGGTATTGTATTTTTCATCGGATTCGATGGTGATATCGGATTCACCACCAGATAATTTACGAATAATCTCAGATAATAATTTTGCATCAAGAGCAATTTTACCTCTGGATAAAATCGAACCTTCCACTTTGGTCTCAATGCCAAGTTCCATGTCATTGGCTGTTAATTTGATCTGATTATCAGATGCGTCAATTAAGATGCATTCTAAGATCGGCATGGTAGTTTTGGATGGAACGGCTTTTAAAACAATATTAATGCCATTTAACAGGTCGTCTTTCTGGAATGTCAGTTTCATAATTGTTGATAACTCCTTTGCTGGAAAATCCAAAATAAATACGTGTATAAAGAAATACTTTCCGTAGCATTCGTAGTAGGGGCTGTGAATTTGTGTAAAACTTGAGAAACCCTTTGAACTGCTTCAAAATCCACTGGGAAAAACCTTGTGGATAACCATCGAAAATCTCTGGAACAACTTTTTTGTTATCCACAGGAAAAAATTCGGTGAAAAATCCACTGCAGTTATCCACAGTCTGCCAACAGGTTTTCCACAAATTACTGTGGACTGAGCTTTTTCTTCAAAATCTCGATGGTGTTGGCCAGATTTTCGTTGGTTTTTAAGTCCGCTGCGATCTTCTCACGCCCATGAATAATGGTAGTATGGTCACGTCCGCCAAGGTAACGGCCGATCTCCTGTAAGGAGGCTCCGGTCATGCTCTGGCACAGGTACATGACGATCTGCCGTGGATAAACGACTTCTTTATTCCGTTTTTGAGAAGAGATATCCAGAGGGGTGATGCCAAAATGGTCCGCAACCACCTGGATAATCAGCTCCGGCGTCACTTTCCGCTCTGCGTTCGGGGAAATGATATCCTTTAACGCTTCTTCCGCCAGGGCGATGTTAATCTCCTTGTTGTGATCCAGCTTGGAGAGGGCAACGATCTTGGTCAGCGCGCCTTCCAGCTCACGGATGTTGGATTTGATGTTGGTGGCAATGTATTTGATGACTTCGTTATCAATATTGTAGCCTTCCATCTCTTCTTTTTTGCGCAGGATCGCCATTCTTGTTTCATAATCAGGAGACTGGATGTCCACGGTCAGACCCCACTCAAAACGGGAACGGAGTCTCTCTTCCAGTGTCTCGATCTCTTTCGGCGGTTTATCGGAGGAGATGATGATCTGCTTTTTGGCTTCATACAGGGTATTAAAGGTATGGAAAAATTCCTCCTGGGTACTTTCCTTACCGATAATAAACTGGATATCGTCGATCAAAAGCACATCGTTGTTACGGTATTTCTCACGGAATTCCGTGGTGGAAATATTGTTTTTGTTACGGATGGCGTCGATCAGCTCATTGGTAAATTTCTCGGAAGTGACATATAAAATCTTGGCTTCTGGGTTATTTTTCAAAATAAAATGGGCGATGGAGTGCATCAGATGGGTTTTGCCCAGTCCAACGCCTCCATAAATAAACAGCGGATTGTAAACCTCGCCTGGGGATTCGGCCACTGCCAGAGCCGCCGCGTGGGCCAGGTTATTATTGGCACCGACTACGAAAGTATCGAAGGTGTAGCGCGGGTTTAAGTTGGCGTTCTGCAGCGCAGTCTGGCTCACATCGCCAGGAGTATTCTGAATCAGCATTTTCTCTGGTTTTTCTTTTTCCTTGACGTCATCCTCGGTGATGAAATCAAGGGTACAGGCAAAACCGGTGACTTCTTCGATGGAAACCTGCAGAATCAGGCCGTATTTTTTCTGGATGTAGCGCAGCATCTGCGCATCCGGAGCAAGAATCTTCACGACATTTCCATCCACCGCAAAGATCTTCAGCGGGAGAAGCCAGGTATTAAAGGAAACGTCCATGATATCGTGTTCTTCTTTGACATGGAGAAGAATGTTATCCCATTGTTCTTTTAATTGTTCAAGCATAGAGAATCTCCTAACGTGTTTTGAAAATAGAATCCCATCTGCGGGGTTCTACGAAAAAGAGCCTACTGACCCAATCTTATGACTATTTTATAACAGGAAAGAAATTTTTTCAACGGAAATAGCAAAATTCTGTGGATAACTATGTGAAAAACATGTGAATAGGTCCCAAAAGGCCAGTCATCAACATAGATATCCACAAAAATGTGGAAAAACGTAACGGTTGTTATGCACAGAGGGCGGGCCCTGGAAACCTAAGGATTTGGCGGACGGGCCTGTGAACGAAATTTTGGTTGTCCAGAGCTTATCCAGATGGTTATCCACAAGTTATCAACATTTTGTGGATAAGTGGAAAGAATTGCCCACAACATACAAGAGTGTGTGGAAAGTTGTTCACAGGCAAAAAAATACACGAACTTTTGAAATTTTCCCCTTGACGAAAAGAAGTTCCTTCTATATAATTGAAACGATGTTTAGTTTAGAATAGTCTAAATGTACTTATGTAAATAGGTATTAGAATAAAGAGGAGGTGGCCGCGTTATGAAGATGACATTTCAGCCTAAAAAAAGACAGAGATCCAAAGTTCATGGTTTCAGAGCCAGAATGAGCACTCCAGGCGGAAGAAAAGTGTTAGCTGCAAGAAGAGCAAAAGGAAGAGCAAAATTATCCGCTTAATCGGATCGAACAGGCCACAAGTAATTGTGGCCTTTCTTATTATAAGGAAACCAGTTTTTAGAAGGAGGTTCCATGAAACGTTTTCCATCTATCAAAAAGAATAGTGAGTTTCAAAAGGTATACCGGAATGGAAAATCCTACGCAAACAAGTTATTGATCATGTATATCAGCCGTTCTGAGCGGCCGGATACCAGAATTGGTATCTCGGTCAGCAAGAAAGTAGGTAACAGCGTGGTGAGACATCATATTGTACGGCTGGTAAGAGAGAGTTTTCGTTTACACAAGGATGAGATCGAGACTGGACTAGACATCGTAGTAGTTGCCAGACAGATGGCAAAGGAATCAGATTTCAAAAAAATTGAAAGTGCATATTTGCACTTGTGCGGACTGCATAACATTTTAAGAGAATCGAAGTGATGAGGGAATGATTAAAAAAGCAATGATCCTGTGTATCAGGGGCTATCAGATTTTTTTATCTCCATTAAAAGTAAGATATCACTGTATCTACACGCCTACGTGTTCTCAATACGCCATTGAAGCACTGGAAAAGTACGGCGTGGTGAAAGGTTTATGGCTGTCGATCCGGAGGATACTTCGGTGTCATCCGTGGGGCAGGGGCGGTTATGATCCAGTTCCGTAATGACGAGGAGGTAGTTCATTGGATTTATTAGTTCTGACAAAGACGGGGGGCATTTTCGGCCCTATCGCAGAGGTGTTAGGCTGGATTATGGATGCGTTATTCCGTTTTACCAGTGCATTTGGCGTGATGAACATCGGTTTATGTATCATTTTATTCACGCTGGTTATGAAGCTTCTTATGTTTCCGCTGACCTTAAATCAGCAGAAATCCAGTAAACTGATGGCTGTTATGCAGCCGGAGATCCAGGCAATTCAGAAAAAGTACAAAGGCAAAACAGACAATGACTCGATGATGAAGATGAATGTAGAGACAAGAGCAGTCTATGAGAAGTACGGTACTTCCATGACCGGCGGATGTCTGCCGTTACTGATCCAGCTGCCGATCATGCTGGCTCTGTACCAGGTAATCTACAAGATTCCGGCATACGTTGGTTCTGTTCGCCACTATTTTGATTTAATCATTGAAAAACTGCCAGCTGGTTTCGCTACGAGCGAAGTATTTACCAACCTGGCTGAGACCCACAAACTGGCTGGAGTAGATTACTCCAACATGGACAAGGTTGTGGATCTCTTATATAAATTAACAGACAAGCAGTGGGGGGATCTGGCAGCAGCATTCCCGGATATTACCAGCGTAACTGCTGCAAGCGGCGAGAATGCGATCGAAGCCATCAATAAAATGCAGCAGTTCTTCGGTATGAACATTGCATACACACCACTGAATGTATTAACGGAGTTTATGAAAGGTGATTCCGGCATTTCTATTTTCGTAGCAATCACCGCACTGTTAATTCCGATCTTATCTGGTCTGACCCAGTGGTACAGCACCAAGCTGATGACTGCAAACCAGCCAACACAGCAGCAGAGCGCCGGAGAAGGCGGAATGGGCAATGACATGATGAAATCCATGAACGTGACCATGCCGTTGATGTCTGTTGTATTCTGTTTTACATTCCCGTTAGGTATCGGCCTGTACTGGGTAGCCAGCAGTACTTTCCAGGTAATTCAGCAGATCGGTGTGAATGAATATTTAAAGAAGATCAATATTGATGACCTGATCGCGAAAAATGTTGCCAAAGCAAATAAAAAACGCGAAAAGAAAGGTCTTCCTCCAACAAAGATCACGATGAATGCCAGCGAGACCTTAAAGAAGCTTCAGGAAGAGGAGCAGAAAGAGGAGAAGGTAAGAGAGGCGAAGATTGAGAAAGCTCAGAAGACCATCAAAGAGTCCAATGAGTATTACAATCAGAATGCAAAGCCGGGCAGTCTGGCAGCGAAAGCAAACATGGTTCAGAAGTATAACGAAAAACATAGCAAATAGGAGGGGAAGCTATGGAGATGATTACAGTAACTGCCAAGACTCTGGATGAAGCCATTACCAAGGCATTGATCCAGCTGGGAACAACTAGTGACAATCTGGAATATACAGTTATTGAAAAGGGAAGCGCAGGTTTTCTGGGGTTTATTGGTAAAAAAGATGTTGTCATTCAGGCAAAGAAGAAAAAGGAAAATGATCTGGATGACATTTTCTCCCTGGATGAGAAGAAAATCGAACCGGTAAAACCGGCAAGAGAGCCTCGGAAAGAGAAACCAAAACAGGAATTCCGCCAGGAGAGACCATGTGTTAAGGCAGAGACGAAACCGGAGGTGAAAGCGCCAAAGGCAGAAACAAAGATGCCAAAAACAGAGCAGCCGAAAGCAGCGCCGGTCGTGGAAGTAGCCCAAGAGCCGGAGAAGAAGGCAGATGCTCCAAAGAAAGTGATCAACGTAGAGGCTTGCGAGAAAGCAGCCGTTGATTTCTTAAAGCAGGTATTTGGCGCTATGAACATGGAAGTGACGATTGAGACTTCTTATGATGCCTCTGAGCGGGAACTGGCTGTTAATCTGACAGGCGGTGACATGGGTATTCTGATCGGTAAGAGAGGACAGACCCTGGATTCCTTACAGTATTTAGTAAGCCTGGTAGTGAATAAAGAAAGTGATGGCTATTTAAGAGTCAAGCTTGATACCGAAAATTACCGTTCAAGAAGAAAAGAAACGCTGGAGACACTTGCCAGAAACATTGCTTATAAGGTAAAACGGACCAGAAGAAGTGTTTCTTTAGAGCCAATGAATCCTTATGAGAGAAGAATCATCCATGCAGCATTACAGAATGATAAGTATGTAGTGACCAGAAGCGAGGGTGAAGATCCATTCCGTCATGTGGTGATCTCTTTAAAGAGGGAAGCTCGTGAGGGACGGGAATACAGAGGCGGCCGCAATCGTGAGAACCGCGAAGGCGGCAGAGGGCCAAGAGAAAAGAAAGAGAACAGCAGTGCAGATCGTGCAGACAATGCAGATAATCAGCAGGCATAGGCAGTGATGGAAAAGTGTACGTTTTGTGCGTACACTTTTCTTTTTCGATTTTTATAGGAGATAGAATATGAAGACAGATACCATAGCGGCGATCGCCACAGCCATGACGAGTTCCGGAATCGGGATCATCCGGATCAGCGGCGGACAGGCATTTGAAGTGATCGAGAAGATTTTTAAGAAAAAAAATGGAGAAAAGATCGATCTGAGCAGATCCCATACCGTCCAGTACGGATATATCTGTGATCAGGACGAGGTGATCGATGAAGTCCTGGTCCTGATCATGAAAGGACCTCACAGCTATACAGCGGAAGACACAGTGGAGATCGACTGTCATGGTGGTGTTCTGATGATGAAAAAAATCCTGGAGACTGTGATCCAATATGGAGCAAGACCAGCAGAGCCGGGAGAATTTACGAAGCGGGCGTTTTTAAATGGGCGGATCGATCTGTCCCAGGCAGAAGCGGTCATCGATGTGATCAACGCCCAGAATGAGTATGCGTTAAAAAGCTCTGTCAGCCAGTTAAAGGGCAAAATGTCGGAGAAGGTCAAGGCATTAAGAGAAAAGATCATCTATGAGATCGCTTATATTGAATCGGCTTTAGATGATCCGGAACACATTTCCTTAGACGGATATGGGGAGGAACTGGCGAAGAAATTAGAGCCAATGGTGAAGGAATTAGAGCGTCTGATCGCTTCAGCGGATAATGGGAAGGTCATGTCGGAAGGTGTGAAAACGGTTATTTTAGGAAAGCCAAACGCGGGAAAATCTTCTCTGATGAATGTGCTGGTTGGTGAGGAACGTGCCATTGTCACGGATATTGCGGGAACCACCAGGGATACGCTGGAAGAGCACATCCGCCTGCGTGGTATCAGCTTGAATGTAGTGGATACGGCGGGAATCCGCGACACAGAGGATGTGGTGGAGAAGATCGGTGTAACGAAAGCCAGGACGGCGGCAGAGGACGCAGATCTGATCATTTACGTGGTGGACGCATCTGTTCCACTGGATGAAAATGACCGGGATATTATAGAAATGATCCGAAACCGGAAAGCGGTGGTTCTGTTAAACAAGACGGATCTGGAGCAGGTGGTGTCTGTGGAAGAGCTGGAGAAACAGACAGGCCATCGGGTGATTCCGGTGTCCGCCAAGGAGGAGACTGGAATTGAGGAGCTGGAGAAAGAGATCCAGTCCATGTTCTATCAAGGAGACATTGATTTTAACGATGAGGTATATGTGACTAATATCCGCCACAAAACAGCATTGACAGAAAGCCTTTCCAGCCTTAAACTGGTTCAGAAAAGTATTGAAGACGGAATGCCGGAAGATTTTTATTCCATTGATCTGATGAACGCATATGAGCAGCTGGGAACTATCATTGGCGAGGCTGTGGAGGATGATCTGGTCAATGAGATCTTCAGCAAGTTCTGTATGGGTAAATAACTGTTTGGTAGATCTGCGCATGGATTTGCGCTGACCGTAAGAAAGAGGATAACAAATGCCATATTTAGAGGAAAATTATGATGCTGTAGTAGTTGGTGCAGGACATGCAGGCTGTGAAGCGGCTCTTGCCTGTGCCAGATTGGGACTGGAGACCATTATGTTTACGGTCAGCGTGGACAGCATTGCCCTGATGCCGTGTAACCCTAACGTAGGCGGCAGTTCCAAGGGGCATCTGGTAAGAGAGCTGGATGCTTTAGGCGGCGAGATGGGAAAAAATATTGATAAAACCTTTATTCAGTCAAAGATGTTAAATGAGTCCAAGGGACCGGCAGTACATTCCCTGCGGGCCCAGGCAGACAAACAGAATTATTCCAGGGAAATGAGAAAGACCCTGGAAAATACGGACCATCTGACCATCCGCCAGGCAGAGGTTTCAGAGCTGGTGGTAGAAGAGGGCGTGATCAAGGGCGTTAAGACATTTTCAGGCGCAGTATATCACTGTAAAGCCGTGGTTCTGGCAACGGGAACCTATCTGAATGCCAGATGTATCTATGGTGATGTGAGCAATGCCACAGGACCGAATGGACTGCAGGCAGCAACGCATCTGACAGATTCTTTAAAGGCAAATGGCGTGGAAATGTTCCGGTTTAAGACGGGAACGCCTGCGAGAGCTGATAAGAGAAGTATTGATTTTACTAAAATGGAAGAGCAGTTTGGTGATAAGAAGGTGGTCCCATTTTCATTTTCTACAGATCCGGCTTCCGTTCAGAAGGAGCAGGTGTCCTGCTGGCTGACTTACACCAATGAAAAGACCCATGAGATCATCCGCGCAAATCTGGACCGGTCTCCATTATTTTCCGGTTCCATAAAAGGTACCGGACCAAGATATTGTCCGTCCATCGAGGACAAGGTGGTGAAATTCCCAGATAAAGAACGTCATCAGGTATTTATTGAACCAGAGGGACTTTACACCAATGAGATGTATCTGGGCGGTATGTCCAGTTCTCTGCCGGAGGATGTCCAGTATGCCATGTACCGGACAGTTCCAGGCCTTGAGAACGTGCGGATCGTGAGAAATGCGTATGCCATTGAGTATGACTGCATTAATTCCAGACAGTTGAAGGCAACGCTGGAGTTTAAGGCGATTTCCGGTCTGTTTAGTGGCGGGCAGTTTAACGGAAGCTCCGGTTATGAGGAGGCAGCTGTCCAGGGATTTATGGCAGGTGTCAATGCTGCCATGAAGGTGCTGGGAAGAGAGCCGTTTGTGCTGGATCGTTCCCAGGCATATATCGGCGTGCTGATTGATGATCTGGTGACCAAGGAGAATCATGAGCCGTACCGGATGATGACCTCCAGGGCGGAGTACCGTCTGTTATTGAGACAGGATAACGCAGATCTGCGCCTGCGTGCCATCGGCCATGAGATTGGTCTGGTAAGCGATGCGGAGTATGAGAAGGTACTGAAGAAAGAGCGGGATATCGAGGAAGAGATCGAGCGTTTGGAGCATACCAATGTAGGTTCTACGGAAGAGGTCCAGACATTTCTGGAGAGTCATGGCAGCACACCATTAAAGAGTGGCGCCAGTCTGGCGGAACTGATCAAGAGACCAGAGCTAGATTATTTTATGTTAACCAAATTAGATAAGAATCGTCCGGAGCTTCCAGAAGATACTCAGGAACAGGTTAACATAAATCTAAAATATGAGGGCTATATCCGTCGCCAGAAGCAGCAGGTGGCCCAGTTTAAGAAGCTGGAGAAGAGAAAACTGGATGTGAATTTTGATTATTCAGAGGTCAAAGGACTGAGAAAAGAGGCGATCCAGAAGCTGAATCTGTTTAAACCAATGTCCATTGGACAGGCGTCCAGAATCTCTGGCGTGTCTCCAGCAGATATTTCGGTACTGCTGGTTTATTTGGAGCAGATAAGATATCATCATGATCATGAATAATCAGGCGTGTGCGCCGGAAGGGAAAATTTGATGGAGAAACAGTTTGCACAGTGGATGGAAGAAGAGTGCAGCCAGATCGGCGTGACGCTGAGTGAAAAGCAGATGGAACAGTTCTTTCAATATTATGAGATGCTGATCCAGTGGAATGAAGTGATGAATCTGACTGCCATCACAGAGATGGATCAGGTAGTGACGAAGCATTTCGTGGACAGTATGTCTCTGGTGAAGGCGGTTTCAGAGCTTGGAAGTAAAGAAATCTGGATCATGGATCTGGGAACAGGAGCCGGTTTTCCGGGAATTCCATTAAAAATCGCATTTCCAAATCTAAAATTGACGCTGTTAGATTCTTTGAATAAAAGGGTAAAGTTTTTAAATGAAGTGATTGGCACCCTGGGACTGGAGAAGATCGAGGCGGTTCACGGAAGGGCTGAGGACTTTGGAAGAAATCCGGAGTACCGTGGTCAGTTTGATCTGTGCGTATCCAGAGCGGTGGCCAATCTGGCAACACTATCAGAGTATTGTATGCCGTTCGTAAAAGTAGGAGGCGCATTTATTCCTTATAAGTCAGGAAAGGTGGAAGAGGAGCTGAATCAGGCCAGGGGTGCTGTGAAGCTGCTGGGTGGCAAGATTGAGAATGCAGTGTCTTTTGAGCTTCCGAAGACAGAGGGAGAGCGGACGCTGGTGGTGATCCGGAAGGTTGAGGCTACGGCGAAGAAGTATCCAAGGAAGGCAGGTATGCCTGGAAAAGAACCGTTAAAGTAAGGAGTAAAACAGGTGGCTGTCAGGTTGTGGACAGACATATGAAGCAGGAGTGGCGCAGTACGAGGCTTGATGGATGAAAGATGATAATCGAGTAGGAGGCGGTGACTAACCGCCGTCCTCTCACACCACCGTGCATACCGCTCGGTACACGGCGGTTTCAATAGTTGACGTGCATGGACTGATAGGCTGTGGCTAAGTCATAAAAGCCCCAGTTTATCAGTCTTTCTTTTGTTAGTGCTCGTTTAACCACTCCTGCGTTTGCCATTCTCCAATAAGCTTTTCGGCTGTAGGCTCCTTCACAGGCTGCCCATTCTGGCATTCCCAACCCCATCAGCTTCCGTTTTCGCGTCTTTGGCAGTTTCCACTGTTTCCAGATACACATTCGTATCCTTCGATACAGCCACCTGTTCAGCCTTTCGACGTTGTTTTTCATGTCTGCCATACTGTAATAGTTCAGCCATCCTCGCATATATTCTTTTATACGTTCCATGGTCTTTACTATACTTCCGCACCTGCTCCGGGAAGTGAGCTTTCTCAGCTTCTCCTTGGCTTTCTTCCATGACTTTCCATGGACACGGACATAGATTCCTTTTCCGCTCTTCCCGAAACAGAAGCCAAGGTACTTAAAATTTCGTATTGCAAACACACTGACCGTACGACTTTTCTCTCGGTTCACCTTTAGTTTCAGTGTCCCTTCCAGATATTTCGTACTGCTTTCCAACAACCGCTCGGATGCACGTTCGCTCTTCGCTAGCAATACGATATCATCTGCATAGCGAATGCACGGTACTCCTCTTTTGTTGAACTCCTGGTCAAACTCGTTAAGATATACATTGGCTAACAGTGGGGAGAGATTTCCTCCCTGTGGTGATCCTTCTTCCGTCTTAACGACTACACCGTTTTCCATCACTCCACTTCTCAGATACCTCTTTATCATCTGTATTACACGTTCATCCTTTACATCTCTGCGCAGGATATTTACAAGTAACTCATGGTTCATTGTATCGAAATACTTTGACAGGTCTAGGACTACTGCTTTTGTATATCCCTGTTCTGCATACTCCTTTATCCTCTGAACTGCGTCTTTCGCACTCCGTCCCGGACGATATCCGAAACTTCCATCCGAAAACTTTGGCTCATAAATCGGTATCAGCTGTTGTGACATTGCCTGTTGGATGATACGGTCTATGACAGTCGGAATACCAAGTTTTCGTACTCCTCTGTCTGGTTTGGGAATTTCCACTCGTCTCACAGGCGATGGGGTATAATGCCCCTTTCGAATCCGTTCTGTCAGTTCGTGGTTATGTTCCTTTAGCCACTGGAACGCCTCTTCAATGGTCATCCCATCTACTCCCGGCGCTCCCTTGTTTGCCTTCACTCTTTTGTAAGCTCTGTTTAGGTTGTCCTTATTCAGTATCTTACCTAAGATATCCGGCTCTGCACTGTCCCTTTCTTTCCATATCCGGTTGAATGAGCGGTGCGCTCTTACATACCCTTTACGTTCCGCGCTATCTCTCTGTAAGCAGCTTTCCTTGTTTTCTGCATCCATCTGCTCATTTCTCCTTTCCGGGTCATACTTGAGACTCCTATTGATTCAGTCCTTCACCTCTCGGCTACTATGACCTCTGCTGACTTCTGTGCGTTCAGCACTGCTTTTGGCAGTGGTTACCTCTTTCGAGGCGTATCGCGCAGACCTCCCCGGGTACCACACGCTTCTTTCTCTCCATCTATCTGCCACATCTATTCCGCATGATTCCGTGTAGTTATTGGGCTTTGACTTGTTGTGCAGCCTTACCCTCATGCAAAACCTTATATGTGATTTCTGTTCGTCAGACCAGAGATTTGCCCGTGGTTAGTTTATTCCCACATCCGGCTTCCTTCAGATTCCACCTCACGATGGACACCCTTGCCTTCGGCTATATCCTTCCCACTACCGGGTGGATTCGGGACTTTAACCCGTTAGAAACGTGCGCCGCTAGGCGCACACACGAAAAGAAGCTCTCCTGGGAATTTCTTCCTCAAGGAGAGCTTCTTTTTCTTAAAATCTGCTTTACTCTAAAACAATACAAAAAGCTGTCTGCGGAATTTTACTCCGTAAACAGCTTCTTTTTTCATTGTTATCAATTTCCACTCAGATATTTCTCAATTTCCTTCATGGCCTCTTCCTCGTCGGTTCCGTTGGCGGAAACAACGATGCTGTCACCGTAGTTCAGGCCCAGGGTCATCATTCCCATGATACTCTTGGCGTTTACATGGCGATCTTCACTCTCCACATAGATCTCGCTGTCGTACTGGCTGGCTACCTGTACAAGCAGGGCCACCGGACGTGCCTCCAGACCGTTTCTGATTTGGATCATCACTGGTTTCTTAATCATAATAATGCTCCTCCTTACTTCCTCTCAGCGTTTCCGCCAAATTACTTAGTTTTCTTAATCTATGGTTGACTCCAGATTTTCCAATGGGTGGGTTGTGCATAAGCCCCAGTTCCTTTAAAGATGCCTCCGGATTTTCCAGGCGAAGATCCGCCGTCTCCAGGAGTTCCTCCGAGAGGTCCGGAAACCCGCCTGCTGCCTTCAGGTATCTGATATCTTCTGTCTGTTTGACAGCCGCGCTGACTGTCTTATGAATGTTGGCAGTCTCGCAGTTGACCTTCCGGTTCACAGAATTTCTCATTTCCTTGAGGATACGCACATTTTCCAGGTTCATCAGCGCGACATGCGCTTCCATGACATTCAGCAAATCGACGATCTGCGCGCCTTCTTTTAAGTATACCACAAAATATCTCTTTCGGCACACTATTTTTGCATCCATATCAAAACTTCCGATGAGCTCCTGAATCTGCCGGGCTTTTGCCTCGCTGGAACAGACAATCTCAAAGTGATAGGATTTGTTGGGATCGCTCATGGAACCGGTACTTAAGAACGCTCCCCGGATAAACGCCCGCTTACAGCATGTCCTCTGAAGGAGAATATTATCCGCAGCGGTGAGGTTTTCCCGGATCTCCATATGGCCGTCGATGAGTTTCAGGGCCTGGAGCACCCGGAGCGCATCTTCATGCTTCGGCACCAGAACGTTGTAAATTCTGGTCTTCTGCGGCTTCTGATGCTGTCGGATCGAAACCTCTGGTTCTATATTAAATATTTTCTGCAATAATGTAAAGCATTTTCTCGCCACAGGCAGGTTATCGGTCTGGATTTTCACCCGGTAACGGTCGCCGCTGGTGATGACCACGCCGCCGCACATGCCCATGATGGCTGCCAGTTCCGCGATCTGGCAATGTCTTGCCGTGCTGACTTTCTGTGAAAGCTCCTCTTTCACTTCCCCGGAAAATGACATCTCTCTCACCTCGACACATCCCGGTGTTCCAGCCGGACTCCATATTCTGAGCGGTCGCTCAGCGCCTCAAAAAGCTTGTTGGCCAGTGTCACCGAGCGGTGCTTGCCGCCGGTGCAGCCGATGCCGATGACCAGCTGATTCTTGCCTTCCAGTATGTAATTGGGAATGAGGAAATTCAGCATGTCCACGAGCTTGCCTAGGAAGATATGGGAGATCTCGTAGCCCATAACGAAATCCTGAACCTCCTCATCGTTTCCCGTCTTGTATTTGAGTCCGTCCACATAGTAGGGATTCGGCAGAAAACGAACATCAAAAACCAGGTCACAGTCGTTGGGAATCCCGTATTTGAAACCGAAAGACAGAACAGTGATCATCAGATTCTTGAAGTTCTTTTCTTCCACCAGGATCTGTTCCAGGGCCTTCTTAAGTTCCCTCGTGAGCAGCTGACTGGTATCCAGAATATAGGTGGCGTTCTCCTTTAAATAAAGAAGCTTTTCTCTCTCGAGGCGGATACCATCCTCCACCCGGCCCTGTTTGGCCAGGGGATGGGCACGCCTCGTCTCCTTGTATCTCTTGACCAGAACCTCGTCGCTGGCCTCCAGATAGA
>OHAC01001352.1_pt1 | contig 22816 bp, 17 predicted proteins | sample 1577051 | NCBI WGS metagenome assembly OHAC01 (sample SAMEA3541499, study PRJEB24748) | human gut metagenome | biome: human gut; feature: human-associated habitat; material: faeces | place: China | collected 2012 | reverse complement strand
CCGCCGCAGGCGACGAATCCGGCGAGCCGGATTCGATTTGGCAGCATTGCAGTGGAGCATCATTTTATAACAGGTGACATATGGAAGATTTATTGGAAAAGAGAAAAAAACTGATCTGTGAGCTGGTGGAGGACGAAAAGTACGTCCCGATGAAAGAAAAGGAGCTCGCAATCTTCATGCAGGTAAAACCGGAAGACCGGCGCGAGCTAAAACGTATTTTGGAGGAGCTTCTGGAAGAGGGAAAAATAGAGCAGACCAAGCGCGGACGGTATGTGCGCGCAGAAAAGAAGCTCCTGCGTGCAGTTGGTTTGTACCAGTCGAGTGAAAACTTTGGCTTTGTCGTGCCGGACAACAAAAAGCTGCCGGATATTTTTATCCCGCGGGAAAAGAAAAAGGATGCCTATGACGGTGCGAAGGTCGTTGCAGAATATATCGAGAGTCGGGAAGAGGGCAAAAGTCCGGAGGGCGAGATCATAGAGGTGCTGGGCGGAAGAGATGAGCCGGGCATCGATATGCTCTCTGTTGTGCGTGCCCTTGGCATTCCGGATGAATTTCCGGAAAAGGTATTGAATCAGGCGCAGCGCGTCTCCAAGCCGGTCAGTGAGACGGATTGCGTGATGCGGCGAGATCTCCGGGCGGTACGGATGGTGACGATCGACGGCGAGGACGCGCGGGACCTGGATGATGCAGTCAGCCTTGAAGAAAAAGACGGCAGATGGCTGCTGGGTGTTCATATTGCGGACGTTGCAGACTATGTGCAGGAAAATTCCGCGCTGGACTGGGAGGCAAAGGAACGGGGAACGAGCGTTTATCTGCCGGATCGCGTGATTCCCATGCTTCCTAAGGAGCTGTCCAACGGGTGCTGCTCGCTAAATGCCGGGGAAGACCGACTGGCACTGTCGTGCCTGATGGAAGTGGACAAGGGCGGAACTATCGGCAATTATGAGATTGTGGAATCGGTGATCCGTGTGGACAAGCGCATGAGCTATACGCAGGTGCAAAAAATTCTGGACGGCGACGAAGCCCTTTGGGAAGCATACTGCGACGAAGCGCCGATGCTTACAGAGATGGCGAAGCTTTCGAAGGTGCTTCGGCAGAAGCGAAAAGAGCGCGGCGCGGTGGATTTTGATTTTCCGGAAAGCAAGATCGAACTGGATGAAAACGGCGAGCCGCTGTCGATTCACCCGCATGAGCGAAACGACGCGACGAAGCTGATCGAGGATTTTATGCTGGCGGCAAACGAGACGGTGGCACAGCATTTTTACTGGCTGGAAGAACCGTTTTTATACCGCGTACACGATAACCCGGATCCGGAAAAAATGCAGCAGTTGTCCGTATTTTTAGGAAATTTCGGTTATCGGCTGCATATCGGGCGCAAACAGGGAAAACGTCAGGAAAACGGGGCAGATGTTCATCCGAAGCAGCTGCAGAAGCTCCTGGATCAGATCGAAGGGACGCCGGAGGAAGGGATGCTGTCGCGACTGATTCTGCGCAGCATGAAGCGCGCGGTTTATTTGCCGGAGTGCAGCGGACATTTTGGACTGGCAGCAACACATTATTGCCATTTTACGTCTCCAATCAGACGATATCCCGATTTGCAGATTCACCGGATTATCAAGGAGTTTCTGCGGGGACGGTTAAACGAAAAGCGAAAAGAGCATTACGAGGACATTTTAAACGGCGTGGCAAAGCATTCGTCCGAGACAGAGCGGCGTGCGGACGAGGCGGAGCGCATTTGTGAAAAGATGAAAAAGGCGCAGTATATGGAAAAACATATCGGGGAGACGATGGAAGCAGTCATTTCCGGTGTGACGGGCTGGGGCTTTTATGCAGAGCTTCCGAATACGGTAGAAGGACTGGTTCCGGTATCGAGCCTGCGCAGCGATTATTTTATCTTCGATGAAGAAAACTCTGCGCTGGTCGGCGAACACACAGGCAAAACCTATCAGCTGGGCGAAACGGTGACGGTTCGGGTGACGGGTGCAAATCGGTATGCCGGAACGGTGGATTTTGAGCTGGAAGAGGCGGAAAAGAGAGGAAACGATGGCAAAATCAGCACAGAAACTGGTCGCGAACAATAAAAAAGCATATCACGATTATTTTGTAGAGGAGACCTGGGAAGCCGGTCTTGCGCTTGCCGGGACAGAGGTAAAGAGCCTGCGCCTTGGAAAGTGCAGCATTAAAGAAGCGTTTATACAGGAAGACAACGGCGAAATGTACGTTTATGGCATGCATATTTCCCCCTATGAAAAGGGAAATCTGTTCAACAAAGATCCGCTGCGCACGAGAAAGCTTCTGCTGCACAAAGCAGAGATTTTAAAGCTTGCCGGAAAATGTAAGGAAAAAGGCTATACGATCATGCCGCTGCAGGTCTATTTTAAAGACGGGCGCGCGAAGATGGAGATCGGTCTCTGCCGCGGCAAAAAGCTCTACGACAAGCGGCAGGATATTGCAAAGAAGGATCAGCGCCGCGAGGTAGAGCGGGAATTTAAGGTGAAAAATCTCTACTAAATTGCAGGATGTCTGCCAATATGCTATGATTGTAAATTGTAATAGTTCGTTTCTGCGAAACTGCAGCGGATCGGAAAGGAGACCGATTTCATGAAAGCATTGAAAGAGCTTTTGAGTGAGCTTACCTTTATCTGTGAAAGAGGAAATCTGGAAAAAGAAGTTACGGCGGTCGTGTATGACTCCCGAAAAATTATAGAAGGCTGTCTGTTTGTCTGCATCAAGGGGGCAAATTTTGACGGACATCAGGCTGCCGCAAAGGCAGCAGAGAAAAAAGCGGCTGCGATTATCGTATCCAAGGAAGTAGAGCTTCCGGAACAGACGGAAACGACTCTGATCCGGGTGGAGGATACCCGCTATGCCCTCGCGTTCGTATCTGCGGCGTGGTTTGACCATCCGGCGAAAAAGCTGACGACGATTGGCATCACCGGAACGAAGGGCAAGACGACGACCACTTATCTGGTAAAATCCATCCTGGAAAATGCGGGACGGAAGGTAGGGCTGGTCGGAACCATTGAAATTATCATCGGAGACACACATATCCACGCGGTCAATACGACGCCGGAATCCTATCTTTTGCAGGAATATTTTGCCAAAATGGTGGAGTCTGGCTGCGATACCGTTGTAATGGAGGTTTCCTCTCAGGCGCTGATGCTCCACCGGACCCAGGGCTTTGTATTCGATTTCGGTATTTTTACAAATCTGGAGCCGGATCATATCGGACCGAACGAGCATGGGAGCTTTGAAGAATATGCCCATTGTAAGAGTCTGCTGTTTCAACAGTGCCGCGTCGGGATTGCAAACGTTGACGATGTGCACTGGCAGCTTGTTACAAAGGAGCACACCTGCAGTCTGGAAACCTACGGCATGTCTAAAAAAGCAGACCTGCGCGCACAGAACCTGCAGTTTACAAACAGGCAGGGACATCTCGGCATCGCCTTTGATGTGACCGGATTGATGAATTTCCATGCAGAAATCGCGATGCCGGGAAGATTTTCGGTATACAATGCGCTGACTGCGATTGCGATCTGCAGACATTTTAAGGTATCGGAAGCGGATATCTGTAAGGCACTTCTGGCAGCAAGGGTCAAAGGACGTATCGAAATGGTCAAGGTTTCGAATGCGTTTACCCTGATGATCGATTATGCCCACAATGCGATGGCGTTGAAGAGCCTGCTGACGACGTTAAAAGAGTACGAGCACGGAAGGCTGGTCTGTGTGTTTGGCTGTGGGGGAAACCGTTCCCGGGAACGCCGGTTTGAGATGGGAGAGGTGTCCGGAAATCTTGCGGACTTTACGATCATCACGTCCGACAACCCGCGTTTTGAAGAGCCGGAGGCGATTATCGAAGACATTATTACAGGCATGAAAAAGACAGATGGCGTCTATATTTCCATCCCGGACCGCAAAGAAGCCATTGCCTATGCGATCGACCACGGACAGCCTGGCGACATCATTGTGCTCGCCGGTAAGGGACACGAGGATTATCAGGAAATTAAGGGTGTGAAATATCCGATGGATGAAAGAGATTTGATTGCGGATATCTTAAAAGAAAGAGGAATTTCTTTTTGAAAAAAGAATTTGCGAACGTGATCGTGGATATCTCCCATGAAAAAGTGGATCGGCCTTTCGGCTACCGGATTCCGGAGCGCCTGGCAGACAGCGTGACACCCGGCGTGCGGGTAAAAATCCCGTTTGGTGCAGGAAATGTGCTGCGCACCGGCTATGTGATCGAGGTGACGGATCATTCGGAGTTCCCGCGGGAACGGATGAAAGAGATCGATTCTGTGCTTCCGGGAACAAAGGAACCATCACAGCGGTTGATCGTGCTGGCGGCATGGATGAAGCAGCAGTACGGTTCTACGATGATACAGGCTCTGAAAACCGTTTTGCCTGCGAGGGCGACCGTCGGGGAAAAAGAGCGGAAAAGCATTGAGCTGCTGTTACAGGATGCACAAACGCAGGAGCTGGCTGCGCAGATGGAAAGAAAGCATCAGACAGCGAGGCTCCGACTGTTACAGGAGCTTATGGCGAACCGGACGATTTCGTGGGAGGCAGCGACCAAAAGGTTAAAAGTTCCGTCGTCTGTAATCAGCAAGCTGGAATCCGACGGCGTTTTAAAAGTACATGCTTCTGTAGCATACCGTAACCCGATCCGGAGAATGGGCGAAGAAACGGAAAAAAAGACGCTTTCGGAGGAACAGCAAGGGGCGGTAAATGGAATTTTAAACGCTTTTGACCAAAATGACCGCAGGCCGAGCCTGATCCACGGTATTACGGGCAGTGGAAAAACAGAGGTTTATCTGGCGCTCATTGAGGGCATGATAAAAAGAGGACGACAGTCCATCGTGCTGATCCCGGAAATCGCGCTGACCTATCAGACGGTGCAGCGGTTTACGGCACGCTTCGGCGACCGGGTTTCCGTGATGAACTCGACGCTCAGCGCCGGGGAAAAACAGGATCAGTGCAGGCGGGCAGAGCGAGGAGAGCTGGATGTTATCATCGGTCCAAGGTCGGCGCTGTTTGTGCCGTTTCCAAACCTCGGGATGATCCTGATGGACGAGGAACATGAGCTGAGCTATAAAAGTGAAACGAGTCCGAAATATCATGCGCGGGAGACGGCTCAGAAGCTCGCTGAGCTTTCCGATGCAACGCTGGTGCTGGGTTCCGCAACGCCTTCGCTGGAAGCTTACAGCCGTGCTCAGAATGGGGACTATCATTTTTATAAACTGACGAAGCGGCTGACCGGCGGAAGCCTTCCCAGAGTGGAGATCGCAGACCTTCGCGAAGAGCTGCGAAATGGCAACCGGTCGATTTTTTCGGTGAGCCTGCAGGAAAAATTAAGGGATCGTCTGGCGAGGAAAGAGCAGTCGATGCTGTTTTTGAACCGGCGCGGTTATGCAGGATTTGTCTCGTGCCGTGCCTGCGGTTATGTATGCAAATGCCCGCACTGCGACGTTTCCCTTTCGGAGCACAGGGGCGGAAGGCTGGTCTGCCATTATTGCGGGTATGAGCAGCCTGCCGTGAAGCTCTGTCCGTCCTGTGGTTCGAAATATATACTGGGCTTTCGGGCGGGAACGGAAGCGATGGAAGAACAGCTTCATAAAATGTTTCCGCAGGCACGAGTGCTGCGTATGGACGCGGATACGACCCGCACACGGGAAAGCTATGAAAAGATTCTGGCGGAGTTTGCCAGAGGGGATGCGGATATCCTGGTCGGTACGCAGATGATCGTCAAAGGGCATGATTTCCCGGCGGTGACGCTGGTCGGCGTGCTGGCGGCGGATCTGTCGCTGTCCATGAGCGACTACCGTGCCGGAGAACGGACGTTTCAGCTGCTGACGCAGGCGGCGGGGCGTGCCGGACGCGGAAGCCGTCCAGGTGAGGTTGTGATCCAGACTTACCAGCCGGATCATTATAGCATTCAGTATGCTGCACGGCAGGATTATGAGGGATTTTATAAAGAAGAGCTGACGTATCGGCAGCTGCTTTCCTATCCGCCTGCGTCTCACATCCTTGCGGTGCAGTTTTATTCCAAAAAGCAGGAAGAGGCGCTTGCAGGCGCACAGGAGGCAGCGAGTTACGTACGACAGCGAACGCAGTCGCGACAGGTAACGCAGTCGCGGCAGTTTACACAGCAAATGTCAGGCACTGTGCAAATACCAACACCCGCCGCGACACACAACGCCGCCAGCGTTGCCCTGCCCGATACGATTGTGATCGGTCCCGCACCGGCGCTGATTGGCAAAATCAACGACGTTTACCGCTATGGTATTTATTTAAAAAACCATGACTACGAAAAGCTGGTAGAATTAAAGGACGGAATCGAGCAGATGCGCAGCCTGCCGCAGCGACAGAAAGCGCTGTGTCAGTTCGATTTCGATCCGGTGCACAGCTTCTAGAAAATCTTCAGGAGACAGATGCTGCCTGCAAAGCAAGAAAGGACAGCAAACAGATAACGGAGAGTAAGACAGAACATCAGAAAGAGAGGAACAAAAGAATGGCAATTCGCAATATCAGAACGATCGGAGATCCCGTCCTGAATAAAAAATGCAAAGAGGTCAAGGAGATGACGCCCCGCATTCAGGAGCTGATCAATGACATGTTTGATACGATGTATGAGGCAAACGGCGTCGGACTTGCAGCGCCCCAGGTCGGCATTTTAAAGAGAATCGTCGTAATTGATACGACCGGAGAAGATCCGATTGTCATGATCAATCCCCGAATTATCGAAACATCCGGCGAACAGACCGGCGGTGAGGGCTGTCTTTCTGTTCCCGGCAAGACAGGCACAGTGACAAGACCCAATTACGTCAAGGCGATTGCGTATAACGAAAATATGGAAGCGTATGAAATCGAAGCAACTGAGCTTTTGGCGCGTGCAATCTGCCATGAAACAGATCATCTGGACGGTGAGCTGTATGTGTCCAAGGTAGAAGGACAGCTGATGGATACCGAAGAATATTACGAAGAAATGGACGGGACAGAGGTACTCGACGAAGAATAAGGGCAGTACAGCGCAGCCTGGAATGCAATGCAGAAGCCAATCAGCAGGTTTGAATTGTAATTTCCACGGTGCCAGGCGCCTGCAGAATGGAGGACAAGATGAAGATAGTATATATGGGAACGCCGGATTTTGCAGTCGCTCCGCTGGAAGCACTGCTTGCGGCAGGACATACGGTAACGGCGGTTGTGACACAGCCGGACAAGCCGAAGGGGCGCAGTGGAAAACTGCAGATGTCCCCGGTTAAGGAATGCGCGCTGCAGCATGATATTCCGGTGCTGCAGCCGATTAAGATTAAGAGAGCAGAGGAAATCGAGCGTCTCAGGCAGTATGAAGCGGATGTTTATGTGGTAGCAGCATTCGGACAGATTTTATCACAGGAGATCCTGGATCTGCCCCATTATGGAAGCCTGTGCATTCATGCCTCTCTGCTTCCTGCCTATCGCGGGGCATCACCGATCAATCGTGTAATTATGGATGGACAGAAAAAGAGCGGCGTGACGATCATGCAGATGGATGCAGGAATCGATACCGGTGATATCCTGACACAGTCGGAAGTTGTAATTGAGGACACTGATACCGACCTTTCGCTGGAAGAAAAGCTGTCCAAAGTAGGCGCAGAGCTGATTGTGGAAACGCTTCAAAAGCTGGAAGCGGGCACATTGACTGCGACAAAGCAGGAGGATTCCAAAAGCTGCTACGCAAAGCTTCTGACCAAGGCGATGGGACAGATTGACTGGAACCAGAGCGCGATTTCCATCGACAGACAGGTGCGTGGACTGTATTCCTGGCCGGGTGCATACACTTCCTGTAAAGGGAAAATGCTGAAAATCTGGCAGGCAAAGCCTGTGGAGGAAGAAGGCATTGCCGCTTACTCTATGCCCGGCAGTATTGCCAGGGTGACGAAGAAGGAAATCTTTGTCCAGACCGGCGATGGCGTACTGTGCCTGCAGGAAGTCCAGCTGGAAGGCAAAAAGCGCATGAAGGTGCACGACTTTTTGCTGGGCTGTAAGGTAGAGGAAGGAGAGGTGCTTGGATGAGCGTTTTGGCATACATGGGATATTATTACTATGATGTGACGTATCTTCTTGTAATTCTGGGCGCGGTGCTTTCGATGATCGCGAGCGCCCAGGTCAACAGCACGTTTAAACGTTACAGCCGCGTCAGAAGCGGCTGCGGCATGACCGGAGCAGAGGCTGCGGAGCGGATTTTATACCGGAACGGTCTGACGAATGTGCGGATTGAGCATATCAGCGGCAACTTAACAGATCATTATGATCCGTCCTCCAAGGTACTGCGTCTGTCGGATGCGACCTACAATGCGACGAGTGTTGCAGCGGTGGGAGTTGCAGCCCACGAGTGCGGCCACGCGGTACAGGACGCCAGGGGCTATGCACCGTTAAAATTCCGTTCGGCCCTCGTTCCGGCTGCAAATTTCGGCTCGAAATTCGGTTTGCCGATTTTCGTTCTGGGGCTGTTCTTGGGCTCCAACGAGCTGCTGATGCAGATTGGTATCTGGGTCTTTTTGGCAGCGGTGCTGTTCCAGATCGTGACGCTTCCGGTTGAATTCGATGCAAGTCACAGGGCGATGGGATTTTTAACAGAATACGGAATTTTATCGGAAAACGAAGCAGAGGGAAGCCACAGAGTGCTTCGGGCGGCTGCAATGACCTATGTTGCGGCAGCAGCGGCGGCGCTGTTGAACCTGCTGCGGCTGGTGATGCTGTCCAGGCGGGACGACCGCAGGGACTGACTGCGCAGCCTGAAACGCGCGAAATGCCGGAGAAGAGACGCTGCGCAGTCTGAAACGTGTGAAACGCCGGAGAAGAGACGCTGCGCAGACGAAAAAGAAAAAGCGAAACAGCTGCCTGAAACAGCGGGGCACTGCGCCCTGAGCATGGAGAACAGAAAATGGATACAAGAGAAACAGCGCTGCTTTTGTTTGTGGAGATGGAGAAGACCAAAAACTTCGGCAGCAGCCTGATCCGGGATACCTTAAATAAATACGACTACGAAGATCCGCGGGAAAAAGCGTTTTTAAAACGTCTGACGGAAGGAACGCTGGAAAGTCTCCTGATGCTGGACTATGTCATCAACGCGTATTCAAAAACGCCGACGAACAAAATGAAACCGCTGATCCGCAGTCTGCTGCGCCTGTCGGTCTATCAAATTTTGTATATGGACACCGTGCCGGATTCTGCGGCATGCAACGAAGCCGTGCGTCTGGCAAAGAAAAAGGGCTTTGAGCGGCTGTCCGGTTTTGTGAACGGTGTACTGCGTACAATTACACGGAACAAAGAAGAAATTTTGAATTCGGAGAGTGGGTTCTGGCAGGAACTTCAAAAGAACCCTGTGCAGGCACTTTCGGTGCGCTACAGTGTGCCGGAGTGGATGATTTCTCTCTGGGAAGCGCAGTATGGAGAAGAAAAGACGGAATCTATGCTGGAGAGACTGAAAAATGGGCGTCCGTTGACGATCCGTCTGGACAGCCGTCTGACGGAAGAAGAAAAGGCACAGGAAATCGCAGCGATCGAAGCAGCAGGCGTGACGGTGCAGAAGCACCGGTTGTATGCAGATGCGTGGAATCTGGAAGGCTGTGAGGGCATCGGTCATCTGCCGGGCTTTGCAGAAGGGCTGTTTTATGCGCAGGACGTCAGCAGCATGCTTGCGGTGGAGGCAGCAGGAATTTCAGGTGGAATGACGGTCATGGATCTTTGCAGCGCGCCGGGCGGAAAAACAACGCTTGCAGCAAGAAAGGCGGGCAGCGGGAAGGTGATCTGCGGAGATGTTTCCGAAAGAAAGGCTGCGCTGATTCTGGAAAATACTGACCGGATGAAGTGTAGCAACGTTTCGGTCAATGTCTGGGATGCGTCAGTTTTTATGGAGCAGTATAAAGAAAGTGCGGACGTGGTGCTTCTGGATGTTCCGTGCTCCGGGCTTGGCGTAATCGGCAGAAAAAAAGAAATCCGTTATCGGGTAACGAAAGAAGATCTGGCAGCACTTGTCACTTTGCAGAAAAAGATCGTGGACGCATGCTGGCAGTATGTAAAGCCGGGCGGTATTTTGCTGTATTCGACATGTACCCTGGATATGTCAGAAAACGAAGAGATGGTGCGGTATGTGACCGAAAAGTATCCGTTTGAAGCAGAGAGCATCGACCCGTTTTTACCGGAATGTCTCCACAGCCAACAGACAAAAGCAGGATTTTTGCAGCTGTTTTTGGGCGAATGGGACACCGACGGATTTTTTATGGCAAGACTGAGAAGGAAGAAATAGACGATGGAAAACAGAGAAAGCAGGGATTTAAAGTCCCTGCCGCTTGATTTACTGAAAGAAAAAATGACAGAGCTTTCCGAAAAACCGTTTCGGGCAAAACAGCTGTACGACTGGATGCATGTCAAGCTGGCGGGAGATTATGACGAAATGACGAATCTTTCGGCGGCGTTTCGAAACCGGTTAAAGGAAGAATATCCGTTGACAACCCTCAGGGTAGTGCGTGAGCAGACCTCTGCGATTGACGGGACAAAAAAATTTTTATTCGCGCTGCCGGACGGAAATCTGGTGGAGAGTGTGTGGATGCAGTATAAGCATGGCAATTCGGTCTGTATTTCCTCGCAGGTCGGCTGCCGGATGGGCTGCCGCTTTTGCGCGTCTACGCTGGACGGTCTGGAACGGGGACTGACGCCTGCGGAAATGCTGGATCAGATTTACCGGATTCAGAAGCTGACCGGGGAGAGGGTAAGTAATGTCGTCGTGATGGGAAGCGGGGAGCCGTTGGATAATTACGACAATCTGCTCGTATTTTTGCGGATGCTGACGGATGAAAACGGTTTAAATATCAGCCAGCGCAATGTGACGGTTTCGACCTGCGGAATTGTGCCGAAAATGTATGAGCTGGCGGAGGAAAAGCTTCAGATCACGCTGGCGCTTTCCCTGCATGCGACGACAGATGAAAAGCGCCGCAGGCTGATGCCCATCGCTAACAAATACGGAATGAAGGAGCTGATGGACGCCTGCCGCAATTATGCGGACAAAACCGGACGGAGGCTGACCTTTGAATATAGTCTGGTCGGCGGCGTCAACGATACAAAAGAGGACGCGGAAGAGCTGATCGGTCTGGCAGCGCCGCTGGGCAGTCATGTCAACCTGATTCCGGTCAACCCGATCAAGGAGCGGGATTTTGTACAGTCCAACCATGCCGCGATTGCAGCGTTCCAGAAGCGTCTGGAAAAAGGCGGCGTCAACGTCACAATCCGTCGTGAGATGGGAAGGGACATCGACGGGGCGTGCGGACAGCTGCGCCGCAGACACATGGAAGAGCAGAGCGAGTGAACCTTCTCGAAAGAGGACAATGCCGGATAACAGCTTGTCCTTTTTGTATTTTTGTGCTAATATGGTAAAGATAATGGGTGAAATTCCGAATACAGAGAGGGTGAGCGAATGAAAGCTTACGCGATTACAGATATTGGAAAAAAGAGATCCTTCAACCAGGACTATGCGTGGATGACCACCGATGAGATCGGAAAGCTTCCCAACCTGTTTATTGTAGCAGATGGAATGGGAGGTCATCGGGGCGGCGGTTATGCATCGCGCCTTGCAGTGGAGACGATTCTGGAACAGATCCGGCAAAGCCAGGCGGAAAGCCCGGCAGAAATTTTGGTGGATGCGATCCGTCATGCAAACGAGTGTATCCGGCAGACGGCAGCGGAGGATGAACAGTTGAGTGGAATGGGGACTACAGTGGTAGCCGCCACCTGCGCAGACAGGCAGCTTCAGGTTGCAAACGTCGGGGACAGCCGTTTGTATATTGCGGATGATGCCGGCATCCGTCAGATTACCGAGGATCATTCCCTGGTACAGGAAATGGTGCGCTTTGGCGGAATCAGTCGGGAACAGGCGAGGATCCATCCGGATCGCAACATCATTACCCGTGCCGTAGGCGTAGAGGATGATCTGCAGGTGGATCTGTTTTTGGTTCCGCTGGAAGGAAAAGACCGGGTGCTTCTGTGCTCGGATGGCCTGACCGGAATGCTGGAGGATGAAGAAATCCTGCAGATTCTGGAAGGAGAAGGCAACGTGGAAGAGCGGGCGCAGCGGCTGGTGCAGGCTGCAAACGACCACGGCGGAAGAGATAATATCGCGGTGATTATTATGGAGCCGTTTTCAGATGAGGTGAGCGGATGATTAAGATAGGAACAATGATAGGCGACCGTTACGAGGTGCTCGAGCGCATCGGGATGGGCGGAATGTCAGATGTTTATAAGGCAAAGGATCACAAACTGAACCGGCATGTAGCGGTGAAAGTGCTGAAGCAGGAATTTTCCGAAAATACGAATTTCGTATCTAAATTCCGGGTAGAGGCCCAGGCAGCAGCCAGTCTGATGCATCCGAATATTGTAAATGTGTATGACGTCGGGGAAGATAACGGGGTTTACTACATCGTTATGGAACTCGTAGACGGCATCACGCTCAAAAAATATATCGAAAAAAAGGCGCGTCTGTCCGTGCGGGAGGCGTTAAGTATCGCCATTCAGGCATGTATGGGCATCGAGGCAGCGCATAACAACCATATTATCCATCGGGATATCAAGCCGCAGAACATCATTATTTCCAAGGACGGCAAGGTAAAGGTGACGGATTTTGGCATTGCAAAAGCGGCGACAAGCAACACGATCACCTCAAACGTCATGGGTTCTGTGCATTACACTTCTCCGGAGCAGGCAAGAGGTGGATACAGCGACGAAAAGAGTGATATTTATTCGATGGGTATTACACTTTTCGAAATGCTGACCGGACGCGTTCCATTCAACGGTGAGACGACGGTTGCGATTGCGATCAAGCATATTCAGGAAGAAATGCCGTCACCGAGAGAATATGTGCCGGAAATTCCGGTCTGCGTGGAACAGATTGTTTTAAAATGTACCCAGAAAAGTCCGGATCGCCGCTATCACAGCATGGCGGCGCTGATTGCGGACCTGAAAAAGGCACTGATGTCCCCGGACGAGGATTTTGTCCAGATCGAGAACCCGGACGAGGCGATGGCGACCCGTACCGTGACCTCCAGGGAACGCAAGGAAATCAATGAGAGCAGAAATAAAGAGGCAACAGAGGGCGCGCGCCTGAAAAAGAACGAGACGCCCCAGAAGCCCAAAAAGAAAAAACAGCCCGCCTATGAAGAACCGGAAGAGGATGAAGAAGACGAGGATGAGGAGTACGATGACGATTCCAGAATGGAAAAAATCACGACGCTGCTGGCGATCATCGGTGCTGTTTTAATCGGCTGTGCCGTGATCTTTTTAGTTGGCAGGGCAGTAGGTATTTTCAATTTTGGCGCGACGTCTGCACAGGTGACGGTGGAGAATGTGACCGGTAAATCCGCGACAGAGGCGCAGAAGATCTTAGAAGATCTCGGGTTGAAGGTAAAATTTGCCTATGAGACTTCCGATACGGTAGCGGAGGGCAATGTCATTTCACAGGATGTACAGGGCGGTACGACGGTTTCCTCCGGTACGCAGGTACAGCTGACGGTGAGCGGCACAGCACCTGCTTCCGATACGGACACAATCCCGGTTCCTGATGTGTTAGGAGCACTGGAGGCGGATGCGACCGCAACGCTGACCAGAAGCGGATTTACCGTGACGAAAGCGGACGGCTACTCCGATACGATTGAAAAGGGAAAGGTTATTTCCCAGAATCCGGTCGGTGGTTCCCGTGCAGCCTCAGGCTCTACCGTGACGATCGTGATCAGCCAGGGACCGGATACCGGCAGTAAAAATACGATGCCGGCTATCATCGGTCTGGATGTGGAGACAGCGGTTGCAATTTTGACAGAAAACGGATTTTTGATCGGGGACCAGAAAGAGATGAGCGATGACACGGTTCCTGCCGGAAAGGTATGCTATGCAAGCTATACGGCAGGTGCTGCGGTAGAGCCCGGTTCTACGATCGATATCGGAATCAGCGTCGGCCCCAAAGCGGTTACCTACGCATATCAGGAAGCGGTTGCAAGCCCGGCAGATCTGGATCCCCAGTACAAAGAAGGAACCGAGTGTACAGTAACGATCACCGGACAGTCCGGAACGGAATATTTAAAGACGACAGTTCGTTCTTTCCCGATCACGACAGTCAATCTGCATGGAATGGCAGATCCGGCAGGACTGATTACCTACGAATATACGGTGACCGGTGAGGCGACCACGACGACGGACGAGGACGGAAACCTTGTAACCGTGCCCGGAACGACAACGAGACAGACTGTGCAGCGTCAGGTCATGTTTACATCGGAAGGATAAGCGGATGCAGGGAAAAATCATCAGGGGAATCGGCGGATTTTATTATGTGCACACCCATCAGGGCGTATATGAATGCCGTGCGAGGGGCATTTTCCGGAAGGATAAGGAAAAGCCCCTGCCGGGCGACCTGGTTTCGATCAGCGTCCTGGACGAAACAGAAAAAAAGGGAAATCTGGATGAAATCCTGCCGAGAACAAACAGCCTGATCCGACCGGCAGTAGCCAATGTGGATCAGGCGCTTGTCATTTTTGCACTTGTGAGCCCCAAACCGAACTTTAACTTACTGGATCGTTTTCTGGTTTTAATGGAAAAACAGGGAATTCCTGCACTGATCTGTATGAACAAGACGGATCTGGCTTCCGACGAAATGATCGCGGAAGTAAGGGAACGCTATCGCACCAGTGGATATCCGCTGCTGTTTGTCAGCGCGGCACAAAAAGAAGGTATTGAAGCGATCCGGGAGTATCTTCGGGGGAAGACGACGACCGTTGCCGGTCCCAGCGGAGTCGGAAAATCGTCTCTGATCAACCTGCTGCAGGATGGTGTACAGATGCAGACAGGCGCAGTGAGTGAAAAAATTGAACGGGGACGGCACACGACGCGGCATACGGAGCTGATGTGGGTGGAAGAGGATACCTACATTCTGGATACGCCGGGCTTTTCGTCAATTGAGTTATTCGACATTGAGAAAGAAGAGCTGGGCGGCTATTTTCCGGAAATCGCAGCACATGCCGGAGATTGCAGGTTCCGGGGATGCGCGCATCTGGCGGAGCCGGACTGTGCAGTGAAGGAAGCGGTGGATAACGGCGAAATCAGCAAGGGGAGATACGAGAATTATCAGCTGCTTTATGAAGATTTGAAAAAAAAGACGGGATACGGAAGGCGCAGGGACACCTGATGGAGACGGATTTAGACAGAGCATAAAAATAAGCTGCCCGGAGGAATGAAAAAATCCTCCGGGCAGCTTATTTTTCATGACAATAGAATGCTCGCAGAGCGTGCATTCTATTGTTTGTGTCTAGCGCCACGCAAATGTCGCCATGCCGTAGATATAAATAAACGCGATGGCAATCGGGACGACGAAGCGAAAGACTGGTTTCATCCATGCCTTTACCTTTAAGCCGTGTCCGGTATTAGCTTCCTGTACGAAATTCTCCCATCCCCAGCCAAAGCTGTTGCAGCAAAACAGAGTAAGCACCAGGGAGCCGAGGGGCAGCACATTGTTGGATACGATAAAATCCCAGAAATCCAGCCATGCCGTGCCTGCTGCGAAGGGTTGAAAATGCAGGACGCTGTAGCCGAGGGCAGTCGTCAGAGCCAGGACAAAGATGCCGGCGCCGCAGACAATGCAGCCCTTTTTTCGTGACCAGCCGGTGAGTTCACGGATCATGGCGAGAATATTTTCGCAGACGCCCAGGACAGTTGAAAGGGCGGCGAACACCATGAACAGGAAAAACAGTGTGCCCCAGATGCGTCCGCCAGCCATGTGGTTGAAGACATCCGCCATGGTGTCGAATAACAGGCTGGGTCCAGCGTTGACCTCCAGCCCGTAGGTAAAGCAGGCGGGGAACATGATGATCCCTGCGAGAACTGCCACGAGTGTGTCCAGTAAAATAATGGTGACGGATTCCCCCATCAGCGACCGTTTTTTGTCAATATAGCTGCCGAAAATAGCCATGCCTCCCATTCCAACCGACAGTGTGAAAAATGCCTGATTCATTGCACCGACGATGACGGAGCCGTTGATCTTGGAAAAGTCCGGAACCAGATAAAACTTTAACCCGTCTGCTGCGCCGGAAAGGGTCAGGCTGTGGACCGCCAGTACCAGCATCAGAACGAGCAGGGAGGTCATCATATATTTCGTGATGCGTTCCAGCCCGCCCTGTAAGTCAAAGCTCAGAATCAGAAAAGCGACGATGACCGTGACGAGCAGATAGGACACGTTGACGGACGGATTCTGAATCATCTGTGTAAAGCCGAAGGACTGATTCTGCCCGGTTAAAAATTTCACAAAGTAATAGATCAGCCAGCCGCATACGACGGTGTAAAATGCCATCAGAGTAATATTGCCAATCAGACTGACGATACCGAAAATCCCCCATTTGTGGCCGGGCTTTTCAAGCTTTTGATACATGTAGAGCGGACTTGTCCGGGCAGCGCGCCCGACGGAAAATTCCATCGTCATGACAGGCAGACCGAGAATGAGCAGGCAGATCAGATAGATCAGCATAAAGCCTCCGCCCCCGTTTTGTCCGCACATCCACGGAAATTTCCATACATTACCGCAGCCGATGGCGCATCCTGCCGAGATCATGATAAATCCGAGACGGCTGCCGAGTTGTTCCCTTTTTTCCATTGTTGTTGATTTCCCTCTTTTCTTTTTCCCAAATACAGCTCTGCCCAGGAGAAAAAACAGAGCCTGCAGAGAGAAGTATAGCGGAAAGCATAAAAAAAAACAAGCCATCGGATTTGGAATGACGGAAGTGGATTTTGGGACGGCGTGTTATGCGTTATGATCTTTGGAAAATTGATTTTTGAGGTTTAAAAAAGAAAACAAATATGATATATTATTAGATTGTATCCAACTTTTTGCTTACACGGCAGAGAGAGGGAGAAAATAAAAGAGCTGGAGAAAATAGAAAGCGTCCTGAAAATGTGCAGGTAATTGTGCAGTACAAAAACATAGAAAGGCGAAAACCCCGATAAATCAAGGGTTTTCGGACAGGTAAATCGTAAAATGAAACTTGGTATCGTTGGTCTCCCGAATGTTGGTAAAAGTACCTTATTTAATTCTCTGACGAAAGCTGGTGCGGAGTCTGCAAACTATCCGTTCTGTACCATTGACCCCAATGTAGGTGTGGTAGCCGTTCCGGACGAGCGCTTAAAGCTTCTGGGTGATCTGTATCATTCCAAAAAGGTAACGCCTGCTGTGATCGAGTTTGTAGACATCGCAGGTCTGGTAAAAGGTGCTTCTAAGGGCGAAGGCCTTGGCAACCAGTTTTTGAGCAATATCCGTGAAGTAGATGCGATCGTGCACGTCGTTCGCTGTTTTGAGGACAGCAACGTTGTTCATGTAGACGGAAACGTGAATCCGCTGCGCGACATCGAGACGATCAACCTCGAGCTGATCTTCTCCGACCTGGAAATTCTGGAACGCAGAATCGCCAAAGTGGCAAAGGGCGCGAGAATGGATAAGGATCAGGCAAAAGAGCTGGCGATGCTGGAGCGTGTCAAGGAGCGTCTGGAGGACGGCAAGCTTGCAATCGGCTTCGAGACAGAGGATGAAGACGAGGAAGAATATTTCAAGAACCTGAACCTGCTGACTGCAAAACCGGTGATCTATGCGGCGAACGTCGGGGAAGAAGATCTGGCAAACGACGGCGCAGATAACGCAGGCGTACAGGCAGTCAGAGAATATGCAAAAGAAACCGGCAGTGAGGTATTTGCGATCTGCGCACAGATCGAGGAAGAAATTTCCGAGCTGGACGATGAAGAACGTCAGATGTTTCTGGACGACCTTGGATTAAAAGAATCCGGTCTGGAAAAGCTGATCCGCGCAAGCTACCATCTGCTCGGCCTGATGAGCTTTTTAACTTCCGGCGAGGATGAGACGAGAGCATGGACGATCAAACAGGGCACGAAGGCACCGCAGGCGGCCGGCAAAATTCACACCGACTTCGAACGCGGCTTTATCAAGGCTGAGGTTGTCAATTACAAAGATCTGCTGGAAAACGGCTCCCTTGCGGCAGCGAGAGAAAAAGGACTTGTCCGCATGGAGGGTAAGGAATATGTGGTACAGGACGGCGATGTAATCCTGTTCCGCTTCAATGTCTGAGAAAATCGTTACTGTTCACTCGCGCCATTCGCAAAAGCGCAAAAAAATTATAAATACAACAAAAGGTACGCTTTTAGGGCATTTTGTTGTCACGAATGACGAAAAAGGCAGTTGGACTTTTCACGGTCCGGCTGTCTTTTTTTTCTGAAATCGCTTGTCAAGGAGGGCATTTTATACTAAAATGGTTTCAAAGTGGTAGAAAGTGGTACGAAGTGGAGTAAGGTGGCAGACCTTTTCCATGAATGGCAGGTGATTGTACATGTTTATGGGCGAATACAATCATACGTTGGATACAAAAGGCAGGTTGATCATTCCCTCCAAATTTCGAGAGACGCTCGGTGAGAAATTTGTAGTGACCAAGGGACTGGATGGCTGCTTATTTGTGTACGACAATGCCGGCTGGACTGCTTTCGAAGAAAAGCTTCAGGCAATGCCCATCAGCAGAAAAGACACCCGTATGTTTGTCCGTCACTTTCTGGCAGGCGCCGCGGAGGTGGAGGTGGACAAGCAGGGACGTGCCCTGATCCCTTCCAAATTAAGAGAATTTGCAGAGCTGACCAAAGACGTTGTGCTGGTGGGCGCTGCAGGACATATTGAAATCTGGAGCCAGGAGCGCTGGGATGCCCTGGAAGAAGAGGCGGAGGAATCTATGGAGGATATCGCAGAGCGCATGGACGACCTCGGACTGTAATTACTGTAACAAAGAAAGGAAAAATCGATGGAATTTGCACATACATCCGTCCTGTTGGAGGAGACAATTGAAGGACTTGCAATCAAACCGGACGGCATCTATGTGGACGGCACATTGGGCGGGGCAGGACATTCCAGCCACATTGCAGCGCGCCTTAGGACCGGCCGGCTGATCGGTATCGACCAGGATGCAGAGGCGATCGAAGCGGCGACAAAACGGCTGGAGCCGTGGCAGGAGCATGTGACGCTGGTGCGCGACAATTACTGTAACCTTCCGGCAGTATTAAACAGCCTCGGCATCGATAAAGTAGATGGCATTATGTTAGACCTTGGCGTATCCTCCTATCAGCTGGACAATGCCGAGAGAGGATTTTCCTATCGTTATGATACCGCACTGGATATGCGGATGGATCAGCGTCAGACCCTGACGGCGAAAACGATCGTCAATGAGTGGTCACAGGCAGAGCTGTTTCGGTGTATCCGGGACTACGGAGAAGATAAATTTGCACAGAATATCGCCAAACACATCGTGCAGGCGAGAGAAAAGAAGCCGATTGAGACGACCGGGGAATTAAACGACATCATCCGGGCGGCGATTCCGGCAAAGATGCGGGAAAAAGGCGGACATCCTTCCAAACGAACGTTTCAGGCGATTCGGATTGCCTGCAACAGAGAGCTGGAGGTATTGGAAAATTCCCTGGACGCCTTTATCGACCGGCTGGCTCCGGGTGGAAGGCTCTGCATCATCACCTTCCATTCGCTGGAAGACAGAATTGTGAAAAATGCCTTCCGCAGAAATGAAAATCCCTGTACCTGCCCGCCGGAATTTCCGGTGTGCGTGTGCGGTAAAACGAGCCGGGGACATGTTGTGACCCGCAAACCGATTCTTCCGACCGAGGAAGAGATGGAGACAAATTCCAGAGCGAAAAGCGCAAAGCTGCGCATTTTCGAAAAAATAGAGAGCTAGTACATCGTTTTCGAAATAACGATACCACTCACTTGCCTGTGAATCCGATTGGTATCGTTATTTACGAAACGCTGTACCAGAGGCCGGAACAGACGGCGGTGAGGAGAGCAAATGGCAAGAACATCGAATTCAGTCAGAAGAAGCCAATCGGCAGCGTACAAAAGAACGCCTTATCAGAAAACAGCATATGTAAACGGTACGGCAGTCAGACACGCTGAGGTAGGCGAAGGGCTGGAACGCCATTTGGATCAGGTCTCCGGACGGGTTCCGAGACGTGAGCTGGAGAAGCAGAAGCAGGAAATGAAACGCCTGCGCTACAGAAATGCAGCCTATGTGCTGTTTCTGACTGTGGCGTTTGCAGTCACGAGCGTAATGCTGATCAGTTATATCCGGATGGAATCCTCGATCACCCAGAGCGTAAAGCAGGTTGCAGCGCTGCAGAGTCAGCTAAATAACTTAAAGACGGAAAATGACGAAATGAAAAACCGGATTGACAGCTCCATCAATCTGGAGGAAATCAGAAGAATTGCAATTACGGAGCTTGGCATGACCTACGCAGGACAGGGACAGATCGTGGAAATCCCGGATGATGGAAGCGATTATGTAAGACAGTATGCAGACATCAAGAAGTGAGGCAGGTGCCGGATTGGATAAGAAAAATAAGTTTACAATACGAATGCAGAGAAAGCTGGTGGTACTGTTTTGTTTGGTACTGCTGGCTTTTGCAGGGTTGAGCGTCAGATTGATTTTAATTAACCGGGATAACGGCGACAGCTACAAAAAGCAGGTGCTTTCCCAGCAGCAGTATTCCAGTACGACGATTCCTTATAAACGGGGAGAAATCCTGGACAGCAAGGGAACGAAGCTGGCATCGAGTGAAAAGGTTTACGATCTGGTGCTGGATATCAAACAGATGAATAACAAAGAGGACTATGTGGAGCCTACGATCCAGGCACTGGAGGATTATTTTAGCATTGACGGCGATCAGGTGCGCGCTTATGCGCAGGAACACCCGGATTCCCAGTATTATGTCCTCAAAAAGAGAATGTCCTACAATGAAATCAGTGATTATCAGCAGATGATGGCGGATACGAGCCAGAAAGAATATAACCAGTATGTCAAGGGAATCTGGTTTGAGGAAAGCTATAAGCGAGTTTACCCGAATAGCTCTCTCGCAAGCGATGTCATCGGCTTTACGCGGACGGACGGAACCGGAACCTACGGACTGGAAGAGTATTACAACGATGTTTTGAGCGGCGTAAACGGCAGACAGTATGGATATATAGACGGGGACGATAATCTGCAGCGGACGACGGAGGCTGCTGTAGACGGCTACAATGTTTATTCCACGATCGACGCGACGATTCAGGGCATTGTGGAAAAGTACCTCAAAAAATATAACGACGAAAACAAAGACAGCACCCGCGAGGGTAACGGTGCGCAGGATGCAGCGTGTATTGTGATGGATGTCCACAGTGGGGAAGTGCTCGCAATGGCGAGTTATCCGACGTTTGACTTAAACGATACGAGAAATCCGGAGGCACTGATCGGCAGCAAACTGATCGATGTCAGTGGAAACTCGACGGATACGGTCATCAACGAAGAGATTGCAGCGTCGATGAAGCAGGAGGAAAATAACGATCTGCTTGTACAGAACTTAAATGCCCTCTGGAAAAACTACTGCATCAACAGCACTTACGAGCCGGGTTCCACGATGAAGCCCTTCGTTGCAGCGATGGGGTTGGAGGACGGCAGGCTCAAAGGCAATGAATCCTTTGAATGCACCGGTATCATCGAGATCGGCGGCTACAAAATCCGCTGTCATAACTACAGAAACGGTGCGGAGGGGTGGCTGACGATCGGAGAATCCATTGAACGCTCCTGTAATGTCACGCTGATCCGGATGGCACAGGTTATCGGGATTGATGAATTTCTGAAATATATGTCGGAATATAATTTCGGTTTAAAGACCAATATAGATCTGGCGGGCGAGGCAAGAACGGCTTCCCTGGTATTCAATTCTTCAACGATGGGACCTACGGAGCTTGCAACCTCGAGCTTTGGGCAGGGCTTTAACGTGACGATGATCCAGATGATCACAGGTTTTTGCTCCCTGATCAACGGAGGCTATTATTATGAACCGCATATGGTCAGTAAGATTACGGCAGCAGATGGATCTGTGGTAAAAAATATTGAGCCGAGACTGTTAAAACAGACCATTTCCGCGGAAACTTCGGAGAAAATCCGTGAATACTGCGTTCAGGTTGTGGAAGGTGCAAATGGTACCGGTAAACGTGCAAAGCCTGCAGGCTATCGCATCGGCGGTAAGACTGGTACAGCAGAAACTGTCAGCGCCAGCGGTACTCGTGAAAAGGACGAATACGTCGTATCGTTTCTGGGCTATGCGCCCGCAGAAGATCCACAGATCGCAATTTATGTGGTTTTAAACAGACCAAACGCCCGGGAACAGGATCTGGAAACGAGAAAAGCATGTATCATCGCCAAAAACATATTGACCGAAGTGCTTCCTTATTTAAATATCTTCATGACACAGGAGCTGACGGACGAAGAGCGCGCAGAGCTGGAAGCGATGCAGATTGAAATCCGCGAGCAGCTGAGCGCAAACGCGCCGGCATCGGATGTCAGCGGGAATGATGTCAGTGGAAATACAACCGATACCGGCGGGGATCCGTCTGCCGGGGATACTACGGCAGGGGAGGATGGCAGTGCTGCGCAGCCTGCGGGCGACGACCCGTCTACAACAGGTGGAGATACTGCAAATGGAACAGAAGCGGACAATCCGTATGTCAACAGCGACGGGCAGTTGATCGATCCGACGACTGGAGAGGTGATCACGGAGGATTCGGATGGCTATGATGTGCCGGTTTCCGGCATTCTGGAAAACGGTGCAGCAGGCGACTCTGGTGGGGATACGCAAAATCCTATGGAATAATGGAAGAAAAGAGGTAACTGCTCAGTAGGTCTGCGCATTTACTGCGCTGACCGTAAGAAAACTTAGA
>OHAC01001351.1_pt1 | contig 22818 bp, 11 predicted proteins | sample 1577051 | NCBI WGS metagenome assembly OHAC01 (sample SAMEA3541499, study PRJEB24748) | human gut metagenome | biome: human gut; feature: human-associated habitat; material: faeces | place: China | collected 2012 | reverse complement strand
GATTTCGTTAAAATGAATGAGTTTAGCGAAAATGCTATCCGCAGATTTGCTGAAAAAATTGACAGAGATCCGGGTATTGTCCTTGGCCGTTTGCAAAATGATCAGATTGTTCCAGTTACAAATGTTGCACTGTCAAAAGCATTAAAACACAAATACAAAGTAATAACGTCATAAAAAAGTATATAACTTGAGGTCGTCTACCGTTTTCCACGATAGATGGCCTTATTTTTTTATAGGAAACTGCTCCTATGGAGCGCTCTTAAATGAAAGATGCCCGCCGGTAGGCGGGCATACTAAAAGAACGGTTGTGGTTTAAAAGATCTAAAAACCTTCTTCGCCAAAATCGTCATCATCGATATCATCAAATTCGTGAAAGAAGTAATCCATGATGCTTAAGCAGTCGCATAAATCTTCGATATTGTGATTACATCTAAAAGTAACTGCTTGTTTTAGTGGTCTGTTCATGTTTGTAAAACCTGCCTTGAATTTATAGTTTGATTATAAATCATAGCAAGAAAAAAGCGAATGAGATCCTTTAATCAGCCTTTAATTAGCTATAGGGCCGGTTGGTTGTCGGGATTTTTGCACAGCCATTTATTGTAAGATGATAACATCAAAAAAGAAGAAAAATCCAAGGAGGACTGGCAAATGAAAGGTTATGACACAAGAAATGGATATATGGGATATGTAGAAGGCAAATACATTTTATTTGCCAGTGAACAGGAATATTTCGAGTTTATGGAAGATTAAGAGGAGGAAGGGCAATGAGTAAAATTTATTTCACACTGACAGGAACAAATCATTATTTCGGAAAAGAATTTCTGAAAAAAGGAACGAAGATCCGCTTAGAAAAAGAACCAGACAATGAGTATGACAAGGAAGCAATTAAAGTAATTTATGAAGGTTTGGGAAAGATCGGATATGTAGCAAACAGTTCTTATACAGTACTTGGAGATTCCATGAGTGCCGGAAGAATCTATGACAAGATTGGAAAGAAGGCAAAAGCAAAAGTGGTGCTTGTCACAGATTACGGAACAATCTGCAGCATCAGCAAGAAGAGCCTTCTGGATAATCAAAAGAAGGTTAAGAAAGCTGAAACAGAAGTTGAAGAATAAAGAAATCGGAGGGAGGAAAAATCATGTTTGGATTTGATAAGATGTTTGATTTTAACAGAGACGGGAAATTGGATAGCTGGGAACGTGCTGCACAGTTTCAGTTCATGGACGAAATGATGAAGGATGATGAAAAAAGTATCTTTGATGATGACGATGAGATCGATACTTTTGCCGATGCCAGACTCGATTATGATGAGTTGGAATTTATGGATCCGGATGAGTTTGATTTTTGAAATGAATGCAGTAAGAGGAAATAGCTGAGGCGGATGAATGTCTCAGCTATTTTGAACGAATTGGCTAAATTAATTCATCAGTAATTAATTAACGTCCTACAACTGACTAGACTGAAGGATCCACTTTTTGTTTTGTGGTGAAAAAATGCAAAAATCAGCAAGATACTTTCGAGAATTCAAAAGTTGTTTATGACAAATTCTCATGTATAAGGTATAATGAGAACAGAAAATTTTTGTACTGTTTATTGTTAAAAACCACGATGTGAGGTATGGATATGAAAGTTTCATATAACGGACTCTGGAAACTATTGATTGACCACGAAATGAAAAAGATGGATTTGGTTGAAGAAATAGGAATAAGTACAAGCACACTCGCAAAAATGAGCAGAGGCGAGCCAGTTTCCATACAGATACTAGCTAAAATCTGCGATAAACTAGATTGTGATTTTGGTGATCTTATTTCTTATCATACAACAGAAAAAAATAAAAAGAGTCTTTGAAAAGTATTTGAGGCTTTTTATTCATCAAAATGAAAAATAAACTATGAAAAACGTAGGTAATTATAAATATCGAAAGAGGAAAGAGTAAAATGGTAGATTATGCTCCGGGTATGCGAACCATCATTCGAGATGAAGAATGGATGGTAAAAAAAATAGAAACAAATAGTCTCGGAAATAAAGCACTTCATTGTATAGGTATCTCTCCATTAGTGAAAGATCGAGAGGCTATTTTCTTGACAGATTTGGAAGAAATTCAGATTGTTAATCCAGCGGAAGTTAATTTGATTCCAGATGATTCTCCGTTTTATAAGAGAACGTTGTTGTATTTGGAAAGTCAGTGGAGACAGCAGATTCCTACAGATTCAAATCTTCATGTAGGACATCGTGCAGCTATGGATCTTATGCCGTATCAGCTTGATCCAGCTAAGCTTGCACTTAAAAGTACAAGACAGAGAATTTTGATTGCAGATACTGTGGGTCTTGGAAAAACTCTTGAAGCAGGAATTTTGATGTCAGAATTAATTGCTCGCGGAAAAGGCAAGAGAATTCTTGTTGTAACGGTTAAAAGTATGATGACTCAGTTTCAGAAGGAGATGTGGAATCGTTTTACAATACCACTGGTTCGACTGGATTCAAGTAAGATTCAAAAAATTAGAGCCAATCTGCCTTCAAATTATAATCCGTTTTTCTATTATGATAAGACGATTGTATCTATTGATACGTTAAAAAGGGATGTCGAATATAGAACGCATCTTGAGAATGCATACTGGGATATTATTGTAATTGATGAGGCACAGAATGTAGCAGAACGTGGAGATCACCAGGCACAGAGATCTCGTCTTGCTAAACTTCTGGCTGATCGGTCAGATACTATGATCATGCTTTCTGCAACTCCTCATGATGGCCGTGCAAAGAGTTTTGCATCTCTTATGAATATGTTGGATCCGACTGCAATTGCAGATCCAGAAAACTATACAAAGGAAGATATTAAAGGTCTTTGTATTCGTCGTTTTAAGAAGGACGTTAAAGATCAGGTTTCAGGATCTTTTCTGGAAAGAAATATTACTCTTGAGAGATGTCATGCATCTGTGCGAGAAGAGCAAGCCTATGACCTTTTTGCTGAAATGCAACTTGAAATGGATCTTGGAAAGAGCAGAGGAACAGGACAGCTATTTAAAACAAGTCTTGAGAAATCTTTATTTTCTAGTCCGGCAGCTTGTTTAAAGAGTATTGATTCACGATTGAAAAAATTATATAAAAAATATTCTGCTGATGACATAAAGGACATTAAGCTATTAGAAGAGCTTCGAGATTCTTTGCTAAAGATTACTTCAAAAGATTTTATGAGATATCAGAAATTATTGTATCTGCTGAATAGCAAAGAGTACGCCTGGAATCCAAAAGATACAGGAGATAGAGTTGTTATTTTTACTGAGCGAATTGAAACCATGAAATATTTGGCAGAGCATTTGAGACAGGATTTGGGACTGAAAGCAAACGCAATTCAGGAAATTTCTGGAAGTATGAGCGACGCAGAACAACAAAGAATTGTGGAAGAATTTGGTCGAACAGAATCACCAATGCGTGTTCTTGTGGCGTCAGATGTAGCGTCGGAAGGTCTGAATCTTCATTATCTTAGCCATAGAATGATTCATTTTGATATTCCGTGGTCTTTGATGGTATTTCAGCAGAGAAATGGTCGTATTGATCGATATGGTCAGAAAAAACGGCCGGATATTCGTTATATGCTTATTGAAAGTGACAATAAACGAATTAAAGGTGATATGCGAATTATTGAGATTCTAGTTACAAAAGAGGAGCAGGCATTAAAGAATATTGGGGATCCGGCACTTCTTTTAGGAAAATTTTCTATCGAAGACGAAGAGCTTGTTGTTGCTGATGCAATTGAAAATGGTTCAGATGAAACAGCTTTTTCAGATACCTTAGATGCAGGAGAAGATGAATTTGATCCATTTGAAGCTTTGATGGCGGCAGCAGGAGAAACAGAAGAAGTTGAAAAAGAATCGGATGTTGTTACTGATGATACGTTGTTTTCAGATATTGATTATTTATTAAATGCACTTTCTTATCTGAATCAAAAAGAAAATCTTCCTGTGCAAAAACTTCAGACCGTATCTGGATTAGATATTAAAATTACCGATGATATGAGAAGACGACTTTCTGCGCTTGTGCCAGATGAAGCACTTCCAGAAGGAGATATGCTTCGAGTATCTGATGATAAAAAATTTTGTATGGAAATGATGCAAGAAAGTATGCAAAATAATATGGCTGAGACTGTTTGGCCGAAAACACAGTATTTATGGCCATTGCATCCGATTCTTTCCTGGGTTAATGATAAAGCTGGTTTATTATATGGCCGTGGAGAAGCTCCTCTCATGGGAATTCCAGGAATGCTGGAGAAAGGAGAACTGATTTTTGTTGTGGCAGGAAGTATTCCAAATCTTAAATCAACACCGCTTGTGGATGAATGGTTTGGACTTCTGTATCAAAATGGACAGTATGCTAAAACATTGACTATGGACGAAGTGATTCAGAAAACTAAAATCAGTAATATGTCGATTCCGAATACCAAGAGTATTGGTGAGACTGAAGTAAGTACAGCAAATAACCTTCGTGAAAGTGTTGTTGCGGAGGCAAAAACATATTTAGAAGATTGTTATAAGAATTATGAAAATAAGATCAGCCCTATGCTTAATGAAGAATTAGATAAGTTGGCAGATCTTGAAACAAGACACAAAGAATATTATCAGATGACATTGTTTGATAAAGAAAGAAAACTACAGGAAAAAGAGCGAAGTGTGGAAGTGTTATTTGATCAGTTTGCAGATTGGGTAACTGAGACACTTACAATTCAGAATAATCCTTATATTCGAATTGTGACTGTTCTTATGGGGGTATCAAGATGAGTATGGATTTAACAGGTATCACCAATAAAAATGAATACTATACAAATCATTATTTTTCTACTGTATTTGAGGAAAATGCGAGTACAACTATTTCGGCGTGGAATGCTGCAGCAAAAGAGTCTGAAGAAGTACATACGCCATGGTCTATGCTGCGTCAGAATGCCAGGCAGTTTTACGCAGTGCATGATCGTTTTATACGATCATCGCTGAACATGCAGGCACTGAATAGTATACGAACAATGGCAGATGCATATTTGAAATCTTTAGGATATCCGAATGCTAAACCAGAAAATATAGCAATTGATGATACACTATCAGTACCAATATATTTGGAAATGACAAAGAGTAATGGAGCTCCATTGCTTTGGGTTATTCTTTCTGCCTCTAAAGAGCTTGATGCAGGAATTTTGGAAAGTTATGTTTTTGATTCTAATGAAGTGGATGAAGATGCAACAGGTACTTTGTACAAAGGTATTCTTCATGAATTAGTAAATGAAGATTTGGCAACAAAAATCTTATTTGGACAGGCTGAGCCTCCTAGATTTTTGTTGTTTATTGGAATGAATCAAATCGCACTGGTGGACCGTAATAAATGGAATGAGAAAAGATACTTGCAATTTGATCTGGAAGAAATCTTTGCCAGAAACGAGAACTCCACGCTTCAGGCAATGAGTGTTCTTATGCATAAAGATTCGCTCTGTCCTGAAGATGGTAAAGTTTTATTAGATGAATTAGATGAGCAGAGTCAGAAAAATGCTTCTGGCGTATCGCAAGACTTGAAGTACGCCCTCCGTGAAAGCATTGAGCTGCTCGGCAATGAAGTCCTTTACGATATGAAAACACGACTTGGTCGTGATTTAGAAGCGAATCCAGTAGATGCAGGACAGCTTACAATTGAATGTCTTCGTTACATGTATCGTATGCTGTTTGTGCTTTTTATTGAATCACGTCCAGAACTTGGATATGCACCAATTAAGGCGCAAAGTTATTATTCCGGATATTCTTTGGAAAGCTTAAGGGATATTGCAGATCAGATTCGTGATGATGTAGATGAAGTCGGAGACGGTTATTATCTGCATGAGACATTGGCAAAGCTCTATGAACTGATTTATGACGGTTATCCGAAAACGGAAGAAGAGTTGAAAAAAGCGACAGGTTCCGACAGCCTGCATGATATGTTTTTGATTGCTCCACTGAAAGCACATATCTTTGATCCGGAATACACCAAGATGATTACTGCAGCCAAGCTTCGAAATAGTTGTATGCTTCGAATCATTGATTTGATGAGTTTAACAAGATCCACCGGCAAAAAAAACAGCCGACGTGGTCGTATCTCATATGCAAATTTGGGCATTAACCAGATGGGTGCAGTGTATGAAGCTCTCCTTTCTTATCGTGGTTTTATTGCTGAGCAGGATTTATATGAAGTAAAGAGAGCCGGTGACAGTTTCAACGAGTTGGATGTTGGCTACTTTATATCTGAATCTGAGCTTGACCAGTATGATGAAGATGAGCGTGTTCGTTATGAATATGGTGAGAAAAAAGGCAAACTTCGTATGTATGAAAAAGGCACTTTTATTTACCGGTTAGCGGGAAGAGAGCGTGAAAAATCTGCTTCTTATTATACTCCGGAAGTTTTGACAAAGTGCTTGGTTAAATATGCCCTAAAGGAACTTCTTGAAGGAAAAACGGCGGATGAAATCCTCAAACTGACCGTTTGTGAGCCTGCTATGGGTAGTGCTGCGTTCTTGAATGAAGCTATCAATCAGCTTGCAGAAGCCTATGTCTCTCGTAAGGAGAAAGAAACTGGGGAAATTATTAGTTATGAAAAGAGATTTAATGAGCTGCAGAAGGTCAAGATGTTTATTGCCGATCGTAATGTTTATGGCATTGACCTGAATCCTGTAGCCGTTGAACTGGCGGAGGTTTCTTTGTGGCTGAACACCATTTATGAGGGCGGCTTTGTGCCTTGGTTTGGCACCCAGCTGGTAAACGGAAACTCCCTGATTGGCGCAAGAAGAGAAGTGTATTCTGAAGCTGCGCTGACAACAACATCGAAAAGCTTGCGGTGGTATGAAAATGCACCGGAACGTGTGCCACTTGGTACAGAGCGTAAAAAGAAAAAAGGGTTCAGCCAGATTTATCATTTTCTGCTGGGTGATTCCGGCATGTGCAGCTACACAGATAAGGTTATTAAGTCCATGGAGCCGGACAACATCAAGCGGATGAAAGACTGGAACAAGAAATTCATTGCTCCTTATAGTGAGGATGAACTTGTAACATTGCAGAGGCTCTCCAATGCGATTGACCGTTTATGGAATTCGCAAATTGAGCTTCGTAAAGAGGTGGAGACGAAAACACAGGATCGGCTTTCTGTATTTGGTCATACGGATGATGTAGAAGATTCTCATACAACGATTCGTCAGAAGGATAAGATTTTCAGTGAGCTTTATAAGAGCGAACATATGAAAAATGCCGGCCCTTATGCACGACTGAAATTTGCAATGGACTACTGGTGTTCCCTGTGGTTCTGGCCTATTGATAAGGCAGATTTGCTGCCAACCCGCAGTGAATTTTTATTTGATATGTCGCTGATTTTGGAAGGGACAACTCAGTCTGTGGTTGTAACGGATATTACGACCGATAAGAAGCAGACCAGAGGTCAGCTGTCACTGTTTCCAACGGAAATGCAGCAGTTGGAGATGAACTTGCTCGACCTATACGATGGAATGGGAGAAGTGGATATTCCTGCCCTGCGTAAGCAGAATCCACGTCTTGACCTTGCGGCACGGATTGCAGAGCAGAACAAGTTTATGCATTGGGAACTGGAATTTGCAGATTTGTTTGCGGAACGGGGTGGATTTGATCTGATTATCGGGAATCCGCCTTGGATAAGAGTTGAATGGAATGAGCAGGGAGTCCTATCAGACCATCACCCGATCTTTGCTGTGAAGAAAATGACAGCGGCAAATACAACAGATAAACGCATTGAAGTACTATCCAATGAAGTAACTCGTGAAGCTTATTTTTCTGAATATGAATCCATATCTGGGTGTCAAAACTTTTTAAATGCGTTACAAAACTATCCTGAACTAGTAGGAATGAAAGCTAATCTATACAAGTGTTTTCTGCCGCTTGCATGGGAAAATAACAACGAATGCGGCTGCGCTGCGTTTGTTCACCCTGAAGGCGTCTACGACGACCCGAAGGGTGGTGCACTTCGGGAAAAGCTGTATCCTCGTTTGCGTTATCATTTTCAATTTGCAAACGAGAGGAAGCTATTTTCCGAAGTGCACCACCATACACAATTCAGTTTGAATGTGTATGGTGGTCCACTGATGGTGTCTTTCGACACCATCAGTAATCTCTACGATGCTAAAAGCATCGTAGAATGTTACGAGGGAGAGCAATCAAATCCGATTCCCGGAATAAAGGATGATAAAGGAAATTGGAACATTATAGGACACCCGAGTAGAATTGTTCATGTTACAAAGAAAGAGTTGCAGATTTTTGCAAGAGTCTTTGATGGGAGCAACGACTGGAAAAAATCGAAGCTTCCTTCGCTTCATGTTAAGGAACAGATGGAGGTTTTGGGTCAATTTTCAAACTGTAAGAAGACCCTTGCCACATACGAACATGATGTATATTCTACTACCTGTTGGAATGAAACAAATGCTCAAAATGATGGCACATTGATTGCCGATGTACAGTTCCCCGGCAGTGTTTCCACGGCGCTATTTGTTGGTGCATATTGTGGCTTAGCAAATCCTATTTCGCAAACTGCACGTAGCAATTATCGTGTTAATAGTGACTATGATGCCGTCGATCTAACAGAAATTCATGATGATTATTTACCCAGAGCAAAGTACCAGCGATTTTGTTCAAAAGAAGAGTACTACGACAGACTTCCAACAACGCCATGGGGGAATAAATGCAATGAATACTATATACTTGCGAACAGAGAGTTTGTAGGGACAATGTCTGAACGCACATTAGTATCATGTATTCTCCCAAAAGGAAGTACATTCATATATACACTTTTTGGTATTGTTATGCCAGAGGAGAAGCAGATGGTGTGCCTGAATGCTACTGAAAACAGTTTGCCATTTGACTTTTTTATCAAGGTTCTGGGAAAAACGCATATCAACTATGGCGTGAATATGTTGCTCCCACTATTACCGGTTGAGGGAAATCAAAAGATTGTACTTCGTAGTTTAATACTAAATTGCCTTACAAAACATTACTCGTCCTTATGGAAAAACTGCTGGGATGAGAAATATCAACTTGATTCTTGGGCGAAGCAAGATTCTCGTCTCGATAATACTCACTTTGCAAAACTTACTCCACAATGGACTTGGGATACTCCCCTCCGTACTGACTACGAGCGCCGTCAAGCACTGGTGGAAATTGATGTACTGACAGCAATGGCTCTTGGCATGACATTGGAGCAGCTGAAAACCATCTACCGCATCCAGTTCCCTGTATTGCAGAGCTACGAGGCAGATACTTGGTATGATGCCAATGGTAGAATCACCTTTACCAACAACCGCAGCCTTGTGGGGGTTGGCTTTGATCGGAAGGAATTTGAGCTGAACATGAAGGATGCCCCTGCTGGTAAAAAGTTCTATCGCACGATCATGGATGACACCATGCCAGGTGGCCCTATGGAGCGTACCATTGAGTATGTTGCACCATTTGACCGTTGTAATCGTGAACAGGACTACGAGACCGCTTGGAAGTTCTTTGAGACAAAGTATAGGGAGGTGTAAGTTTGGATACGAAAGAAATGCTTCAAAAACGTTCTGCGTTTTTGTGTGGCTGTTTCCGTGATGCAATGGATCGTCACTATGAGGAGAAAATCGCACTTGCAGTGGCTCATCAGAAAGAGAATGATGTTTGTTGCGCTATTGCTGCATTTCGTGAAATGAAAACTCCAGAAACTGAGATTATGCGTCTGTTGAGTAAATTTTATGGTGTAGACAGCATTGCAGAAGCAATGGAGCTTGTAACAACAGTCAAGGTAACAAATCAGGTCAATGCCCTGAAAGATTACCTAAATGAGCTTGGGATGAGCCGTGTTGAGGTCGCAAATTATCTGAGGGAACATCGTGTAAGAACACAGCTTCAGACAGATTCTAAACTTCAAAACATGACAATCGACAAATTAAAGACGTATTTCGATAAACATTGATGAGTTCAACATATCGAGGAGGTAAATTACTTGAACTATATAAAATCGCTGCACATAGAGGGGTTTAAGAAATTCACATCCCTGAATGTGGAGTTCAATGAACATATGAACATTCTCGTTGGAGAGAATGAAGCTGGCAAAAGCACAATTTTAGATGCAATCAAAACTGTGTTGAATCAGCAGTATCGTAATGCCGACAAATCGGTATTGCGTGACCTGTTCAATACGCAGATGGTCGCCGCTTTTGAGACCAATCCAAGTGTCAAGACTCTACCCCGAATTTTAATTGAGGTAGAGCTGGCGATTAACCCGAAGACTAAAAATGCAGATTACTTCTATGGAGAAGTGTATGGTTCGCTGAAAAAACAGGATGAAAAGTTTGGTATACGCTTTGAGTGTAAGTATGATGAGCTGTTGGGTACAGGTATGGAACAGTCTATTCAAGAAGGAAAAATCCCGTATGAGTACTATGCTCTCAGTTGGATGACATTTGCAAATAATCCATATCAGATGATACGCAGACCACTTCAGTTCCTTGCTATTGACACAACAAGTAGTGCAGTTGCCCCATCTTTTAACTATTACAACAGGACGCTCTTTACAAGCAAATATAACGAACAGACCAGAGCAAAAGCGAAGAATGATTTTCGCACAAAATTGATTGAAGCATTTGCTGCAACGGAACTCCCAGAATTGGGTAGTGATAGAAAATTTGGTATTGATACCAAGAAAGTGGTCTTGGAAACTGTACTTTCTGTTTATGAGGGGGAAATTGCACTCGAAAACAGAGGTAGCGGTATGGAGAGCCTGATTAAAACAGAAATTGCATTGGAAAAGTCAAATGGCTTAGATGTAATCTTGATGGAAGAACCGGAAAACCATCTCAGTTTCACAACACTCCGAAAAATGTTGGAAGGAATCTCCGAGAAACAGAAAAACTCTCAGCTCATCGTTGCTACACATAACAGCATGATTGCAAGTCGCCTGAACCTCAACAATGTTCTTTGGATTACAGAATCTGGCGTGAAGTCCCTCTCAGGTGTCAATGAAAAGGTCGCTAATTTCTTTGTCAGAGCAGACGATAATGGTTTTTTACAGTTGTTGCTCTCAAAGAGAGTGTTCCTTGTAGAAGGTGCCACTGAGTTTTTGTTGTTGCCACATTTCTATCAGCAACTTACAGGTAAGTCCATCGAAGATGATGGGATTTCTGTAATCTCTTGTAATGGCATCTCGTACAAAAAGTATCTTGAAATTGCAGAAAAGACAGATAAGAAAATTGCGGTCATCACTGATAATGACAAAAAGCAAGAGAGAATAGACTTCACAAAGAAATACAACGAAGAAAACACATTGCAGCATATTTATATGGCTGATTCTATAGATAACTGGACCTGGGAAATCTGTATGTACCATGCCAATAAAGCTGCCTTAGATAAACTGGTTAAAGTCCAGGCAGGGGCTGAATATAAATACCACGGAGAATCTTACGGCGTAGTACCAGGAAAAATGCTGAATAATAAAGTCGATATTGCATACCAGATGTTGACATCGGGGACGGTGTTTGAGATTCCTCAGTATGTAAAGGATGCGATTGAATGGCTAAGAAAGTGATGCTTGCTGTTGCTGGTGCAGGTAAAACCTATCACATCTGCCATGCGATAGATCCAACAAAGAAAAACCTGATACTGGCATACACGCATGAGAATATCCACAACATACAAAAAGAGCTATGTGATGCACATGGTTGTGTACCGGAATTGACTACAGTGATGACATTTCATGCATTCGTATATCATCATTTGATTCTCCCTTACGAACCAAGCATCAAAGAGCATTTTGCACTTCCTCGTTTTACAAGTAAAGGCATTTGCATGACAGAACCTCCTCAACCGAGAATTCCAGATGCTTCGGGGAGAATGGTGTATAATCCTAAGTATAGAAAAAAGGAATTGATCACTCACTATATCACGAAAAGAGGACAATACTATTGTGACAGAATTTCTGAGCTAGCTTTTTATGTAAAGAAAGGTAAGGAATCTATCATCAAAAGAGCTTCAAAAAGACTGAATATGTTTTACGATGCCATTTTGATAGATGAATTTCAGGATTTTCGAGAGTATGATTATGAAGTGATTATGGAACTTGCCAAGCATCTAAATGCTGTGACATTAGTTGGCGATTATCATCAGCACTCTGTTTCAGCAAGAAATAATACTGGAAAACCATTCAAGAATAAGAAAGGCGAAGTCAGCTATGATGATTTTATTGCAAGCATTATCAAGGAAGGCTTTACAGTAGATACAACGACTCTGGCAAAATCTCGTCGTTGTTCAATCGATGTATGCAATTATGTCAGTCAGAAATTGGGGATTGAGATTATATCAAACGGAGATCATACTGGTTCTGTGATATGGGTCGATGATGCTGTATCGGTTCTAAACAATAACCAGATAACAAAATTGGTTTTCAAGGAAGCTGCGAATTATTCATTCCAAGCACTTAATTGGTCATATTCTAAAGGAGATACAGTTGATTCAGCTTGTGTGATTCTGACTGATGGATTGGATAACCTTGACAGTGAAAAGTTTAACCCTAAAAAGATAAAGAATTCAACTCTAAATAAATTATATGTTGCTATGACACGAAGTCGTGGTGACTTATACCTGATGAAGGCTTCGACTTTTAAAGAAATAAAAAATTCCTATATCACTTAATAGAGATAAGTAACACTAAGAGAATATACAAAGGAGGATTGCAGTATGTTACCATCCATACTTGCCAAACAACTACAAAAAGGACTAGGGGACTATATTGAAACAACGTTCCCGATGACAAATGAGCCATTTAAAGGCTCCGTACATAATATGCTTGCAACTAAGGATTCAGTATATCATGAACCCTATGTTGCAGTGCGGCTTCCTTTCCGTGTGGCAGAAAGTATGCCAACCTGCTTTGAAGCAATACATTCTGCATATCTTCCTTATGTGCATCAACAGAAAGCTTTTGAGCGATTAACTGGAGATGATGGTAGATCCACATTAGTTGCGACCGGTACTGGCTCTGGTAAAACGGAATGTTTCCTTTATCCAATTCTAGAGTATTGTTATCAGCACAGAGGCGAACGAGGAATTAAAGCTCTGATTATCTATCCCATGAATGCACTTGCGTCTGATCAAGCGAAGCGCATTGCAGAACTGATTCACGAAAGCCCAGAATTGCATGGTAATGTGACTGTGGGTATGTACGTTGGTGGTCAGGAAAATACACCTAATCGAATGATGACGGAGCACGGTGTTATTACAGATCATGAGACTTTGTTGAATAATCCACCAGATATTTTAATGACAAACTATAAAATGTTGGATTATCTTTTGGTTCGCCCTAAGGATGCACTCCTTTGGCAGGACAATGATTCAGAAACATTGAAGTATATTGCAGTTGATGAATTACATACTTTTGATGGAGCGCAGGGAACAGATCTTGCTTGTTTACTTCGAAGATTAAAAAGACGTCTTGGCATATATGATGGTTATTTGTGCTGTGTAGGTACATCTGCGACCATGGGATCAGAGGAAAATAATAGCGATATTCTTGAGTATGCTTCTGAGATTTTCGGGGAACCGTTTGAAAAGAATGCTGTGATTACGGAAGATCGTCTGAGTGCACGGGAGTTCTTTGATGGTATTGAGATTACCGAATTTGCTATTCCAAATCGTGAGCAGGTCGAATTACTTACAAAATGTACGGAAATTGATGATCCAGATAGTTATTTGAAAGAAGCAGTAAAAGCATGGTTGCCAGAATATACACAAGATATTCTAAGCGATGAAGGCAGATTAACTCTTGCAAAAGTATTGGTACATCACAGTTTTATGCAGGCAGTTATTAATTTGACTGGAGGCAATTATTATCAAATTAATGGTATTGTAGAAGAACTGCAGAATCATTATCCGGAATTGAAAGATGTATCAGCTCCTTCCGTGATTGTGGAATCCTTATTTGCGTTGATTTCTCATGCAAGAATAGGAAATGCTGGGAAACTGCGTCCATTTTTAAATGTTCAAGTTCAACTTTGGATGAGAGAACTTCGTCGTTTAGTAGCAAAGGTTGATCCGGAAAATATTACTTATGAAATTGCCCATGATTTGAATGCTCAGCAAGCAAAACAATATCTTCCAGTAGTAAACTGTCGTGATTGTGGTATTACTGGTTGGGTAACGATTCTGAATGAACGTAGTAATGCAACCATGACGAATCTGGAAGGCTTTTACAATCAGTATTTTAAAGCTGATGATAAAATTGCTATGTTGTTTCCTCATTCTCATGATGAGCGTATGAACGGAATGCTTCCAGCAAAGCTGTGCCCAGACTGTCTCCAGGTAAAACTTGGAGATGAAGGTAATGATCTTTGTCCAAGCTGCGGTGCAGAAACTATTGATGTATTGATTCCTAGCCCGATTAAGACATCTGGTAGTAAAGAGCACAAGCAATATGTATGTCCATGTTGCGGAAGTAGACGAGGTATTTCTTTGATGGGACTTCGGTCAGCAACAGAAATCAGTGCAAGTATTTCACAGATGTTTGCGTCTAAGTTCAATGATGACAAGAAGACTCTTGCATTTTCAGATAATGTACAGGACGCTGCGCATAGAGCTGGCTTCTTTAATTCTAGAACATGGCGTTTTGGTCTTCGCACAGCTATGCAGCATTTTTGTGAAAAAGAAGGAGACGGCCTTACTTTATTAGAATTTCAGAATGGATTTATTAAATATTGGCATGAGAAAATGACAGATGAAGAATTTGTTAGTTTCTTTATTGCACCGAACATGACCTGGAAACATGCCTATGAAGAGATGGTTTCAAAGCGTGAGTTTGGTAAAGACAAGCAGTCACAAATTCTTATGTATGAGATAGAGCAACGCTTGCGCTATGAGATAATGTTAGAGTATGGATTAACAGGGAAAATTGGACGTACATTGGAAAAGTCAGGTTGTTCAGTTCTGGGATTTGATACAAGAGATATATCTGATATCGCAGATGCTGTCCAGGAAAGAGTAGTAAATGAACTTGGTGTTTTAACGTCGGAGCCAATTATGTCATATCAGAGAATGGTGTTAGGATATCTGAATTTGATGAAGGCGAATGGTGCGTTTGAAGACTCTGTATTTGATGAATATACAGTTAATAATTTTCAGGGATATCTACTTTCAAATGATCGAAATAGATGGCTGCCGGGAAGACAGTCTGGACGAAATACGCCGCGATTTGTGGCTATTCATACGGGTGGAGGAAAGAAATCTTTTGAATGTGATTCTCCATCGACTAATAAATATGTGGATTGGATTGCTGCTTGTTGTTCAGAAGTAATCGTTGAAGAAAGTACGTTTATAGCAATCAGTAGGTTTATCTTAGAAGAGGCAACAAGGGCAAACGTATTAGCAGTTGTTCCATCTTCCATGGATTATATCGTTTACGGCATCAATAAGGAAAAGATATTTGTTACGTCAGATGTTGTTCAAATGAGATGTGAATCCTGTGGATCAATTTATGCTGTGTCTGCGAACAATGCGGAGCTATGGAAAGGGGCTCATTGTCAGAGAGCTACGTGTGGCGGATTTTTGGAGGAAGATGACGCTATTGAAATGGGCTATTATGGTCGTCTTTATTCTACGGGGGATCTTGCAAGAATCAATGCCAGGGAACATACAGGGCTTTTGGAAAGACCAGATCGTGAATCTTTAGAGGTTGATTTCAAGAGAGGGAAAGATACTCAAGCAATTTGGGATCCAAATGTACTTTCATGTACACCGACTCTTGAAATGGGTATTGATATAGGTGATTTGTCCACGGTAATACTTTGTAGTATGCCACCGGCTCAGAGTCAATTTCTGCAGCGAGCAGGACGAGCAGGCCGTAAAGATGGAAATGCATTGACAATTGCCGTTGCTAATGCGAAACCACATGATTTGTATTTTTATTCAGATCCATTGGATATGATAGCCGGTAATGTTGAACCTCCAAGAATTTTCTTACGTGCATCTGCAGTATTGGAAAGACAATTTGTTGCCTTTTGCATGGATTCATGGGTAAAACGAGGTATTCCTGATGGGGCTATCCCGGACAAAGTGGGAATTATCCTTAGGAAATTAAAAGATAGACCGGATGACATGTTTCCATTTAATTTCTTGAATTACGTACAAAGTACCATGTCCAGACAGTTGAATTCCTTTATGCAGATGTTTGCAGCGTATCTTGATGACAATGCACGGGATGAACTTCAGGTATTTGCACGCGGAAAAGGAAAAGAAAGCAGCCCTATGTATGTGAAAATATTGGATGCTTTTGAAGATTTAAAGAGGCAGCAGGATGCGTTAAGACAGAGCGTAGATGCTTTAAAAGAAATGATTAAAGAACTGGAAGGAAAACCCAAGGATAGTTCTATTGATGAAGAAATTAAGGAACTAAAGAGTGAGGAGTCTGCATTACTTAGTGTATTGCAGGAGTTATCTAAGAAAAACATATTTAACTTCTTATCAGATGAGGGCTTGCTTCCGAATTATGCATTTCCGGAAGCTGGTATTATTCTTCGTGCTATACTTTATCGCAAGGAGGAAGAACAAGTTGCAGTGGCAACTGGTGCAAAGAAGAAGTATGAGAAGATGGTATATGAGTATAATCGTTCTGCGTCTTCTGCGATTAGTGAGTTTGCACCGAATAATAATTTTTATGTAGATGGTAGAAAACTAACGATAGACCAGGTAGATTTGACTACTGCGCAGACAGCAAAATGGAGACTGTGTCCAAATTGTTCACATGCACAGATTGAAGAGGCTGGAAAGAATGTTGCATCGTGTCCACAGTGTGGAAGCCCTGCCTGGGCTGATTCAGGTCAGGTAAGAACCATGTTAAAAGTGCAGATGGTATATTCTAATATGGATTATACTAAGAGTTTAATTAGTGATGAATCAGATGATCGATCTAATGTGTTTTATTGTAAGCAATTATTGGTAGACGTAGATGAAGAGCATGATATCTCCAGTGCGTATCGTATGGATAATGAAGAATTTCCGTTTGGATATGAGTTTGTTCGCAAAGCAACGCTTAGAGAAATTAACTTTGGCGAAAGTGATATGACAGGGGAAAAATTGTTTGTATCAGGTGTAGAAGATGTTCGTAAAGGATTTAAAATTTGTAAATATTGTGGAAAAATTCAGCCTGACCATGGAAAGGCAAATCATACTTTTGCTTGCAAAACTCGTAAAATGACTGCACTTATGCAATCAGATGCATTTGAAGAGTGTTTATTCTTATATAGAGAATTCAGCACGGAGGTGTTAAGGCTTCTTGTTCCAGCAACGACTATGGATTCTTCGCATGTGAAGATGGAGTCATTTGTGGCTGCATTTATGCTTGGAATGAAGGAATATTTTGGTAATGTGGATCATCTCCGTGCAACGGTAAGTGAAGTGCCAGTACTAGATGCTGACTATAGAAAGCAATATCTTGTTATCTATGATTCTGTGCCAGGAGGAACAGGTTATCTCAAGCAGCTGATGCATGAAAAGAATGCGTTAATTGATATTTTTGAGAAGGCATTACATGTTATGGAAAATTGTACATGTAAAGATGATTCGCAAAAGGATGGTTGTTATCATTGTCTTTTTGCTTACAGACAAAGTCAACAAATTGGTCATATTTCAAGAACAACAGCAATTCGGATGCTAAAAGCGATTCTTTCTGGAAAAGATAATATTGAACAGATTCAAAAAATTAATGATATTCCGGTAAATCCATTGTTTGATAGTGAATTGGAATTGAGATTTATGGAAGCTATTCGTCAGAAAGTTGGGGCTGCAAATGTTAGTGATACAATTCGAAATGGAAAACACAGTTATTATGTGAAAATTAATGATCATGCATGGGAAATTGAACCACAGGTATTGCTTGGACCAGATGATGGAGTGAAAGTACAGTGCAAACCAGATTTTGTATTTTGGCCAATTTCGGCATCTGAACATTTGCCAGTGGCAGTATTTACCGATGGTTTCTTGTATCATAAGGATATTGTTTCAGATGATACTCTAAAGAGAGAAGCAATTCGAAGAAGTAGAAAATTCCGTGTATGGTCTTTGAGTTTTAAAGATGTTCAGAGTATATTTGCTCCACAAGGAGATTATGCAACAGCAACTTTGGAATCAGAACGTATGCCATATGGAAAAGTAATGTACCAGAATACTGTGGGTAAGATTAAAGGAGAAAATATTACGCCTTCAACAGAGAATGCTATAGATTTATTAATAGATTATCTTACATTGTCCAATGCAGAGGAAATTTTTAAAACTCAGGCTTATGCATATGCTTTATCATTATTGAATCCTAAACTGATGAAAAATAACCTTGCATTTATGAATTGGAAGGAAACTATGGATGAAGTAAGTTATCAAACAAATTTTACAGATGTAGATTTTGTGTTCCCTGGTACTGCATTTGGAAAGTGGATTCCACGTTCATCCAATGCTCATTTGCAGATCTATGCAGGAATTATTGCAGGAGAGTTAAAGAAACAAGGGCCAGTTACAGTATGCGCTGTTTTAAATGATGAAAAAGATCAGAGAACGGATAAATACGAAAATGAGTGGAATGGACTGTGGCATTTTACTAATATCATGCAATTTTCCGAACAATTTATTGCAGTATCATCAACGGGATTACAAAACATGAATTACGTAGCATTACCTATTGTTAATACGTTTTCTACACCATTTGACGAAGCTACAGCTGGTATGGTAGTAAGTGATGGTTGGACGGAACTGCTAAAATCAGAAATGGCTCAATTGTTTGAGGAAGAAACACTAACATTTATTGATATGGCTAAAGATGCGAAGATACCAGCACCTACAGAAGATGGTATTGGTTATGAGGTCGAAGGCAATGATGGGGAAGTAGTTGCTACAGTTGAAATTGCTTGGCCAGATAGAAAAATTGGTTATATCACCGCAGATCAGTTAGAAGATAAAGAGGCATTAGAATCAGCAGGATGGAAGATATTGAGTATTACCGATCTTGCAGGAGCAATAACATTGTTTGAGGGAGGTGAAAGTTAATGTCTGATAATGTAAAAGTTGCGATATCAACAGATTTCCTTACATCATTTGCGAAGCTGCCCCGGCAGATTCAGGGAAAGGTTACAGAGTTTGTTAATAAATTTAGAAATGATCCAACTTCTCCGGGCATTAATTATGAAAAAATAGCAAACGCGCAGGATAAGAAGATCTGTTCTGTAAGAATAGATAATACATATAGAGGAATTGTAGTTAGACAGCCAGAAACAGGAGTATATCTACTATTATGGGTGGATCACCATGATGAAGCGTATGATTGGGCAGCGAGAAAAAAATGTGAAGTTAATCCGAAGACAGGTGCTGTTCAGGTTTTTGATATTCAAATGGTGCAAGAAGAAGTTGTCGTTTCTAAAGAAGAAGCATTGTTTGCGTCTATCACAGATGAACAGTTGTTAGAGCTTGGAGTTCCAGAAGCTCAGTTGGGATACATTAAATCATTTACAAACAAAAATGATTTTTATAATGCGGAAGGATCAATACCACATGACGCCTATGAATACCTGTCGTGGCTTGTGGAAGGATTCTCAATAAAAGAAGTTATAGAATTACTTGAAGACGAGAAAGAAAACCATCAAAACAGAGAAGATTTATCTTCTGCACTTGAAGTTCCATCTTCGCTGAAGTCTTTTGTTATTGTGGAAGGTGAGGACGAACTGCGTAAAATTATGGCAGAACCTTTGGAGAAGTGGAGGGTATTTTTACATCCGACCCAGAGAAAGATTGTAAAGAAAAATTACTCTGGATCTGCCAGAGTTTTAGGAGGTGCAGGAACAGGAAAAACAGTAGTTGCTATGCATCGTGCTAAACAGTTGGTATCTAAGATGTCTGGAAAAGAGAAGCTTCTGTTTACAACATTTACGGCAAACCTTGCAGCAGATATTAAGGAAAACTTGAAAAAGATTTGTACTGTTGAAGAACTTCGCAAGATTGAAGTAATTCATTTAGATGCCTGGGTAAATCAGTTTTTAAGAGAGTCAGGATTTACAGCGCAGATCAGTTATGATGAAATTGATGGTCTATGGGAGAAGGCTGTATTGCTTGCGAATGTAGATTTGCCATATGACGTTAATTTCTATGAAGAAGAGTGGAATAGAGTTGCAATTGCACAGGAAGCCATGTCTCTCCCGTTATATGTAAAAGCAACACGTAATGGACGTGGAACTAGACTTGATCGAAAAAAGAGAATGCTTGTTTGGAAAGTGTTTGAAGTTTACCAAAATCTGATGAAAGAAAGTCAGATCCGTGACATTAATACAGCTATGTATGAGAGTACAAAGCTTCTTCAAGCCAGTGGGAATAAGCCGAGATATGCACATATTATAGTGGATGAAGGACAAGATTTCAGTGATAACGCATACCGGTTACTTCGTGCATTAGCGGGTGAGGACCATGCGAATGATATTTTTATTGTTGGAGACTCTCATCAGAGAATCTATAAGAATCATCCTACGTTATCTAAGTGCGGAATTAATGTAAGAGGACGAAGTAGTATTCTTAAAATTAATTACAGAACAACAGAAGAAATTCGTAAATATGCATTTGCATTGTTGAATGGTATTTCTTTTGATGATTTGGATGAAGATATTGATCTTGGAGACAAGTGCCAGTCATTGACTCATGGTGCAGTTCCAATAATCAAAAACTTTAAAGACGCTAATGAGGAATTGAGTTTTATTTCAGAAGAAATTAAAAAGCTTAAAGATAATGGTGTAGCTCTTAATGATATTTGTGTTGTTGCAAGAACAAAATCATTGTTAGATGACTATGTGAGACAACTGAAGGGTGAAGGAATTAACACCTTTGTCATAAAAAGAAATAAGAATGATGATAGAGGGTTAATGGGAGTTCGTGTTGCTACGATGCATCGAGTAAAAGGTCTTGAGTTCAAATATGTATTTGTAGTTGCAGTGAACAATAGAATTGTACCATTACCAGCTGCTATTAATCATACAGATACCATTTCTGAGGCTGAATCAATTACATCTGAGAAGTGCTTGCTGTATGTTGCATTAACCCGAGCACAGAAAGGTGCATATATTACTAGCTATGGTAAAAAATCTGAATTCCTCAGGTGAAATTATTAAAATCGCAGGGGATAGAAAATTTGGAGAACATTGTATGACCGACATTAATGATGAAAAGTTAGACTGGTTCAAAGAGGCACAGAGATATAACACATACTTACATGATTATGATAAGCAGAAAAAGAAACATTTGTGTATTAAAGACTTCACCGATATTCCGGAAAATTGGGATAAAGTAGAATCGGTGTTTATGGTATGTGAAGATAACGAACTTGTAAAAAAGATACCATACATTTTGAAAGTGGCAAAAAATTTAAAAAAATTGTCTGTTTCACGATATTATTTTGACTGGGAAGAGCTTGTTGCTCTCGATATGAAAAAGTTGGAATCTTTGAATGTAAATATAAAACAAATATATTATGCCCCTAGATTATGTCTGCCAGATTTAAAAACGTTAATATTATCTTGTTCCGAAGATAACTTAGTTAAAGATGCCTCAGAAAATTATGAAGAACACATGGATTATTCTGGCTTAAACAATCTCAATAGACTAGAGCTTTATTATATGCCTGATATTTCACCGGATGATTTCTCTGATGTTGCTACGTTGGAGTATCTTAGATTAACGTACAATTATGGAAGTAATCTAGAGTGGTTGAAGAATATAAAATACAGATTGAAAACACTGATAGTTGACCACGGTGTTGAAGACTGTTCTGACTTAAAATATCAGAGAAGTATTGAGACATTAGAGTTTTTTAATCATCGTATAACAGACGTATCAGCAATAGAGCAATTGACAAACCTGAAAAGACTGGATCTTGGAAGAGATCTGATCAAAAATGAAGGAAACCTGCGTAATACGGGGATTGAATGGATTCAAATTACAAGACGTGACTATGATATTAAGAGAATCTATGATGAAGTAAAGGGAATCGTGCAGATTGCAGTAAAAGAAGATCTTAACAGAAAACAGCGTTATGAAGAAAATAAGGATAAAAAAATATTTTTACAGAAAGCTGATTTGGAAGACTTTTTGGCGAAATCTTTTGGTGAACGTATTAAAATTTTGGTGAAAGAAATATATCATCGCCGAATTGAAAAATTTCGTACCAAAGATGGACAGAAAGCAATTGATTCAAGATTTGTAAAAGTCTTGTCTGTAGAGGAGGATATACAGTGTTTTCAGCAGAAAGCAAATGAGTATTATCCATTTTTATCAGAGCCATATAAAGGTGAATCAATTAAAACACATACAAAAGAGGAGTATATGAAGGCTGTACTAGATAGTCTTGGTGTTAATTCCGACATTAAAATAGAGTAAGTTGAGGTATAGAAGTAAATGGTAAAGCAAATTGTAAGAGACATTTTCTTTTTAGGCCAGCCATCTGAACCAGCCACGAAAGCAGATATTCAGGTTGGGAAGGATCTGCAGGACACACTGCAGGCGAACCGGGAGCGATGCGTTGGTATGGCTGCCAATATGATTGGTGTAAAGAAGAATATCATCATTGTGAATATGGGATTCATGGATGTTGTGATGTTCAATCCGGTGATTGTTTCAAAGCGTGATATGTATGAGACAGAAGAAGGCGGTCTGTCTCTGGATGGTGTTCGTAAGACGACCAGATACCAGGAAATTGAAGTAGAATATTATGACTTCAACTGGAAAAAACAGCGCCAGAAATTGTCAGGATGGACAGCAC
>OHAC01001347.1_pt1 | contig 22847 bp, 19 predicted proteins | sample 1577051 | NCBI WGS metagenome assembly OHAC01 (sample SAMEA3541499, study PRJEB24748) | human gut metagenome | biome: human gut; feature: human-associated habitat; material: faeces | place: China | collected 2012 | reverse complement strand
TATTTTGCGCAGCGGGATACCACCCCGGCCTGCTTCGGACCTTTATTGCTATTGCTTTTAAATTGTTATTTTGCCAAGGCTGCGCCCAGTGCCTTGCACTCTGCTGCTGCATCATCGTCCGGAGTCAGGTTTGCGATCACGCCTTCGCCGTTTACTACGGTTGCGCCTGCTGCGGTCATGCGGTCTACCCATTTGCGCATCCACTCGCCATCACCCCAGTCATAAGAACCAAAGAGGCCAACGGTCTTGCCGGAGCAGATTTCCTCTACTGCGGTTACGAAATCATCCATCTCTGCGTCCAGTTCCTCATCGCCCATAGCGGAAGCGCCCAGCGCGAAGCTGTCTGCATCCTTTAACATGGAAACATCTGCTGCGGATACCTCCATCACATTTGCTTTTCCGCCTGCCTCTTCTACACCCGCGCCTACAGCCTCAGCCATAGCCTGGGTGTTTCCGGTGCTGCTCCAGTAGATTACGTTTACTTCTTTCATGTTCGTGTTCTCCTTTCTATTTTCGGGTTATTTCCGCTTACGATACTGCCACATGGGACAATGTCCGTCCGCACATGATCTCTTTTAAAGCCTGTTCCTTCACCCTGTCATAAAGATCAAAGATTTTTTCTGCTTCTTTGGGATTCTGGTATACTTTCCAGTAACGGGAAGTCAAGCTGTTTTCCCCACGGTTATCAATAAAGCCCTGCACATCGCCCACTGGATATCCGAGCAGAACACCCAGCTCATGAGGAAACTCTTTTGAAATTCCGGCATAGAGCTGGTATCTTCTTCTCAGACGCACCAGAACCGATGCCACTTCAAAACTCTCATAGCCACAGCTGCGTAAAAACTCGCGCACTTCCCGGTTTTTCAAATGCCGTTCCAGCTGCTCGTAGCGGTAAAGGAATAATACTTCCTTTTCGGCATCTGCATAAAGCGGGATGCAGATAATTCTGCTCTTCTTTAAATACGCCCGAATCTTGCGCCATCCGCCCGGTTTCATGGTGATCAGGTTGGAAATCTTCACCCCTTTTAACACCGGTGCGCACTGTGTCACAACACGGAAACCAAATTTTTCTTCCGGTGTGCAATTGTTAAGAAAATGAAGCATGGTCTCTGCTGACATACGCCGTCCCTCCTGTGGAATCCCTTCGAGTTACCTTCCGCTAACCCGATGCACATATGTTAGCATACGCTAACTAATAAGTCAATCGGATCACATGAAAGAAATTCTCAATAATATTCTATTGAGAAATTTTTGCTGTCCTGAGCTCATTTTTTGAGATATATTTACTCATTATTACAATTTCATTACATTCGTTGATTTTCTGTGAATCTCCTGTTACCATGTTCCACGGAGGTAATCAGGCATGAATAAAAGCAAATATCTCATCGGAGATGTGGCAAATCTTATGGGGATAAGCCGGGACACACTCCGCCACTACGAAAAACGCGGTCTGCTCACCGCAAGAAAAGCCGCCAACGGCTACCGCTACTATACAGAAGCTGATATTTCCAGATTCATCAGTATCCTTTATCAGCGAAAAATGGATATCAGACTGGATGACATTGCCACCCTGTGGGACGAGCACAGCTCCGTGGATTCCCCGAAACGCCTGAGCGACATCATCCGTCAGCGCCTGAATGAAGAGGAAGAAGCCATTCGAAATCATAAACGTACCATTGCGCGCCTGAGGATGAGCCAGAAGGACTGTGAAAATATTCAGAAGTATACCGGAAAGGTCATGCAATGTACCATGCCGCCTTCCTACATCATTGATCCGGCAGTGGACTTTCATGATGGAATTGAGCAATGGTTTCAGTATACCAGGGAACATGCAGGCCTGGATAACATGTACCTGTTTGATGAATACCAGATCCATGCAGAAACGGAATCTGCGTCCCTGACCCTGGACTATCAGAATTCCCAACTGCTTCTGCATGAGGATATGGCAGAATATACAGATTATCCAATCACAGCAGATATTCCGGTCACAGATTCCAAAATCCGCTATCTGTCAACCTTCTGTGCTTCCCAGGACCGTGTTCCATCACTTTCGACTGTGCAGTTCCTGATGACCTATGCCAGACAAAATCACCTGCCGGTCTGTCCCCGGCTGTTTTCAACATTTCTCATGCAGGGGATCCGCGATCAGAAACAGTGCTATTATCTGCAGTTATTTCTTCCTCTATCCAGTCTGACCAATCTTCATTTAATATGAATATTGGTAATATCAACATTTAAGTGGAACTGGCTTATTAATTCTGATGATAACAAAAAACAGGCATAATCAACCTTCTGATTTCTGCCTGTGTTTCTTCTATATTGTTAGCTATGACTTCCTATAGAATTCAAGGTGTCTTTCTTTTATGCCAAATCACGAACTTGCTCATTTATAGTACACTAAAAGAGGAAGCATTGCAGCAACTACAAACTTCCTCTTCCATAACACATTTTGTAAAAAACTATAACTCTATTGTATCCATAATTGCCTTTAAAGAATCTGCTGAATTCTTAAGCTTTACTGCTTCTTCACCATTCAGATTAATAGGTATATCCGATTCCACACCGTCTGCACCAACAATGACCGGCATGCTTAACGAAACACCTTCAATGCCATAAATACCGTGAATCACATGTGATACTGGAAGAATTGATTTCTCATCTCTCATGATCACTTCACAGATTCTTTTTACAGACATCGCGATTCCATAATAGGTCGCATGCTTTCTGTTTATGATTTCATAAGCACTGTTTTTTACTGCTTCCGCAATTTCTTTTGTGTTTTCCTTATGATTATAATGCCCGCGCATTTCACATATTTCGCTCAATGGTACGCCTGATACATTGGCTGATGACCACGCCACAACCTCACTGTCTCCGTGTTCTCCCACAATAAATGCATGGACACTCCGGCTGTCTACTGCCAGATGTTCACCGAGCTTATATCGCAATCTTGCACTGTCCAAAACAGTTCCGGATCCAATTACTCTGTTTTCCGGAAGTCCCGATAACTTGGCTGCTACCTGCGTAAGAATATCTACCGGATTCGCAACTACCAACATAATTCCGGAAAAATTTCTCTTTGCCACCTCTGGAATGATTGATTTAAAGATTGCCACATTTTTATTAACAAGATCCAGTCTTGTCTCTCCAGGTTTCTGGCCTGCACCGGCTGATATAATTACAATTGCTGCGTCAGCCACATCATCATAATCTCCGGCGTAAATTTTCATCGGTCTGGCAAACGGAATTCCATGGCTAATATCCATAGCTTCTCCCTCTGCCTTCCCCTTATCTGCATCAATCAGAACAATTTCCGTAAATAATCCACTTTGCATTAAGGCAAACACCGATGCAGAACCAACAAACCCACAGCCTATCATAACTGCTTTTTTAGAATTAACAGCTTGCATATTTGAAATAATTCTCCTTAATAATTTTCTTCGCGAACTTCAAAATAACTCTGCGGGTGATTACATACCGGGCACACTGCCGGGGCCTTGGTTCCTACTACGATATGTCCGCAGTTACGGCATTCCCATACTTTTACCTCACTTTTTTCAAACACCTGCGCAGTTTCAATATTTTTAAGAAGTGCACGATACCTCTCTTCGTGATGTTTCTCGATTTCTCCTACCGCCCTGAATTTCGCTGCAAGTTCCGGGAAACCTTCTTCCTCCGCTGTTTTTGCAAAACCCTCATACATATCTGTCCATTCGTAATTCTCGCCCTCTGCAGCTGCAGCCAGATTTTCTTTCGTATCACCGATTCCGGCCAGCTCTTTGAACCACATTTTTGCATGTTCCTTTTCATTGTCGGCTGTTTTTAAGAACAACGCAGCCATCTGCTCATAGCCTTCCTTCTTCGCAACCGATGCAAAATAGGTATATTTATTTCTTGCCTGTGACTCACCAGAAAAAGCTTCCAGTAAATTTTTTTCAGTCTGTGTTCCTGCGTATTTATTTCCTGCCATTTCTTTTTTCGCCTCGCTCTCTACAATTTTCTCAAAATCCGATGCTGGATGCTTACACAAAGGACATACAAAGTCCTCCGGTAATTCATCTCCAATATATTCATAACCGCATATCCTGCATCTCCATATGTTCTGTCCTGCTTCTGTTTTTCCTACTGCCTGCGGTTTCGGCTTGATATGATTCTGATAATACTCATATGTTACGGAAGGAATATCACTCAAAACTTTCATATCTGTGATCTCACCAATAAACATGGTATGGGAACCCAGGTCTTCCGTTTTTTTCACTGTTACCGAAATATATGCGTTTGTTCCTTCTGTAATATAGTAAATACCATTTAAACCCCGCGCACACTTTTCAAATGCCTCAAACTTATTCACATTCCGACCTGACTGAAAACCAAACTGCTCAAATAATCCAAACTGAGCCTCCTGGCTTAAAACCGACACTGTAAATTTTCCGGTTTTTTGAATCATGTTGTGTGTATAATTGGCTTTGTTAACGCATATGCTTAATTGATTTGGTTCCGACGCTGCCTGAACTGCCGTATTGATAATGCAACCATTGTCTTTCTCTGCATCTTTCGCCGTCAGAACAAACAATCCATAACTCAGCTTATACATAGCCTTTTTATTCATGTGGTACCTCCATTTAGAAAATCAGTTTTCATTGCCTGAACAATACCCACTTAACAACGCTCTGGATTTTCTCTCATAAAGATAAACTCCGCTACGGAGCGGTCAAAAGTTTTTATGTGACCAAACAACCAATCAACCACATTCCTATGTACAAGTTCGCTGAACTGATCCGTTGGCCCCTCAGAATCATGAAGATATTCATACAATTCCTGAATTGTTTTCTTGAACTCTTCATGTTTCTCATGATGTTTGCCACGATCCGGATATTCGGCCTTTTCCTGTAATATTTCCTCTTCTTTGAAATGGAAAGCAGTATACTCGTCCAGATAATCCAGCATTTTTATCGCATTTACCTTACTTTTTCCGTCCTGACAGGCAAATACAAAGTTCCGGATTCGCTCAATCAGTTCTTTGTGTTGCTCATCAATCATCTTATTCCCGGTCAATAAGTTATCTTCGAAAGTGATATCATAATCGTAAGTCATAGTCTGTCCTCCATTTCTTTTATTTTGGATTATTTCATTGTTTCTAACCTTCCGCTGGTACAAAAACATCTTTTCCAAGTCCGCAAATCGGACATACCCAATCGTCTGGAATATCCTCAAATGCCGTTCCAGGAGCAATACCGCTATCCGGATCACCTACTACAGGATCATAAATGTATCCACATGGTTCACATTCAAATTTTTTCATAGCCACTCTTCTCCTTTTCGATATAATTCTCTCTATATTGTCAACGAGTTTCCACTAGATTTTCCAGCATTTCATTTCTTCCAAATTTTCTCTTTTTTGTATGTCTGTATTATAACCTATTTTTCTCATTAAGTCAATAATAGTAATTATTATTAATATATGTATTCTGTATACTTCGCTAACGCAGATATATAAAAACCCAGGCATCATCTTGTAACTGATTTCTGCCTGGGTTCTTATTCTTTATACGATTAATCTGGCCATGGTTTGGATAAATAAATTTCTTTCATTTATTCCATAAATCATAAGACTTTTGTTCCCACTATCAAATAATTCTATGGCAAGCTTCATGCCTACCATGGGGTCAAATAGAAGCTCTGATGCCAATTCCCAGCTTTTTCCAATCGCAGCCGGTACCACCTGATTAATAATCTCTTCGCTTATCCCGGTCTCCATTGCGACAAACGCGATCTGCTTGATGAAAATGGAAATCTGGTATAAATCAATACTTTCATCTTTTCCATCTCTCCGTTCCTGATATGCGTAGGCGCTCCGACTGATAAAGTACTGTAGCATCTTCTCAGAAACAGGACATTCCGATGAATGGAACGCCTTTTGAACCCAACATTGGTAAGACTTTTCATTAAGCTTGTCACAGCAAATTCCACTTTTTTTCTTCCAGAAATTCCAGTCTTTACTATTATCCAGTTTTTCCGTCCGAATAATCAAGCAGGATTCTTCCGGGCATTCATTTATCAACGGTAAAAACTCTATTCTAAGTCAATAAATAGAAATCCGGAAGGATTCCCAAAGCCTGCGGATCCCTTCCGGATTATTCTATAGTTAGTACATGCGCCAAGTCCCACGGAGGTTCGGCTTGAAGCTCGTTTTACTGCTTGTTTCTTCCGTCCCAGACACCGTTTTTCTCTACATAGTATCCGTCTGGTGTTCTTTGTCCGGCATACATCATGCCTCTCTTTCCATCGGAAACCGGATTAAAATAGTACCATGCTCCATTGAGAAGCACCCAGCCGGTCTGCATGCCGTGTTCCAGATCCATATAGAACCAGCCGCCGTAATTCTCATCTCTTAACCAGCCTGTCTTGGCATAACCTGTTTCATCAAAGGCCCACCAATTTCCGTTGATATGCTCCCAGCTATGTGAAATACCACCAGATTCACGCACGCTTCCCTTCGGGTAGGTATTATCTGCAAAGCGTAACCACCAGCCATGCTCATCCAGCATCCAATGGCTCTTTCCGTCATTGGCAAAGCTGCTTGTTTCTCCTGTGATAATTCCTGCCATACTGTCGATCGTTCCTTTGACCGAATCCTGTCTGATTACACCGCTGCCGGAGGTTTTATTCTGTCCGGAAGACGAGCTGTTGCGGTTTGATTTTTCCGGCTTATCCGAATCATCCGTTCTGTTCGATCCGTTCGATTTGTCTGATTCGCCCGGCTTTTCCGTTTCTCCCGGCTTATCTTCCGTTGCTGTCACTTCTGCCGTACCGGTCATCGCTGCGATCTCATAACGAGCGGATGCCCCTTCATTCGGTGTAAATACCACCTCGTAGCTATGGGTGCCCGCCTGTGCCGTCTGGGCCGGATTCTTCCAGGCAAAGCTTCCGTATTCGGTGCTTCCTCCTGATAAGGCAGAGTCCCTCAGAGGACTTCCCGCCTTCACTGACGCTGCCGTCGGCCAGGTGATCTGCGGTGCAGCCACCTTTCCGATCGTAAATGTAAATGCAGCCGGAGCAGGCGTGTTGTATTTGGCCGCCCACTCCTGATGAGTGTCAAAATCAAACTCGACTGTCATCCGGTGCGTTCCTACGGATGCGACTCCCGGCTTTGGCAGCTTGAGAACCGCAGTTCCAGCTTCCCCTACAGGGATCGTATTCGGATTCTGCATTCCATTGTCATAGAAGCGGATCATACCCTGCAGCTTGTCACCATACGCTCCCTGAATACGTGCAATGATATCAAAATCATCCTCGTAGGTTCCGAGAATCCCTTCCGGCTGCTGCACTCCGGTACTCCGGTTCACAGCCGTTAAGGTAAGGCTGAGTGTTCCTTTTTCAATGGTGATCGTTCCCTTTGCCGGTGTGCTTGTGCCAAAGTAATTTGTTCCCTTTTCCATGGTGATGCTTACCTCTGCAGAACCAGTGCTTTTGATGGTCACCTGACCCTGTGCGTCCACGGTGAGAACCTTTTCATCGGAGCTTTCATACTTCAGAGCTCCATCTCCCACTTTCTTCACACCTGTCAAGGAAAAGCTGTCATCTCCATAGGTTTTTTCTCCGGTCCATGCTTGCGGATCAATCGAAACCGAACCCTGTATCGGACGGATGGTTCCGGTCTGAACTGGATATGTGATAAGGTAATTCTGCAGATTCACTGTGCTCTCACCCGTCTCAACCCTTGCCTCTGAGGAATCAATGGTTACCGTCTTACCGGTTCCGGCATTGGCATCTGCAAAGCTTCCCTTCAGGCCACTGATCGTGTAGCTCTGACCCGGAGTACCTATCTCTACCGTCGCCTTTAATGCGATATCGGTCCTTCCGTCATAGTCTTTTTCAATAGGTGTCGTAAGAACTGCATGCAACTCTTTCGGTGATACCTCCGGAATCACGCTTTGGGTCAAAGTTTCTCCATACTGCCCTTCTGATGTTTTAGTCGGTATAAATTCTACCTGATATGCAGTGGTTCCCTTTACCCCCGGATAAATAGAGGAAGCGGGCGTTCCGCTCTGATTCGCACTGAACTTCCATTTTCCAGAAACCGGTGATCTACTATAATTAACAACCTTAAATCCCTCTGCCAGATGTACCAGAATCTGATCAAGTGTCTGTCCATAGGTTCCTATCGTTTCAAAAGATGCTTTGCCGGCGGGACCGTCGATCAGTAATGTATCCGGTGTTGTCACCGACAAACGATCAGCTGGCTTCGATGCAAAACTACGGTCTGTTGCTTTCACACGAAGGGTTATGTAATACGTGTGAGCCGGCTTCGGCGATGTAAACGTCCTCTCCGGCTGCCACTGAAGCTCACCATCCGCAGATTTGGCAATTCCGTACTCGTAAGGGGAATCGGCCTGTCCTTTTACCTTGATAGAGTAGCTGCCTTTCGTTACATCTGTTCCCTGTATCGGGTCCGGTTTTGCCGGTCTTGCCGGAAGCTTTATCTCGGTTACAGCGCCTGCTGCTTCGGAACCTGCGGCTGCCTTGCGCACATACAGGGTCTTGGTCGCACTCTCCGGCTGTTTATCCAGAATTTCTGTCAGAGAAACCTCGCCGCCTTTCGAGATTCTTTTCCAGGTTGTGGCATCCTGAGATTCCGCATATTCCAGATCATACAGAGCCATATTTTTCAGGACTTCTCTTCGATAATCAATAGAGGTCTCTTCACGCTCCAATACATTCTCATCCTTACCTGCCTCAACCTTTCCGGTAAATTCCACACCGCCAAAGGAGGCTTTCACTGCCTCCGAAGCCGGAAGGTACATATAGAGCTTTCCGCTGGCATCTGTCCGGACATCCTGAAAGCTGTAAGAGCTTCCTTCAATACCTGCTTGTTCAACCAGTGTATTATGCTCATAGATACCGGTCAGATCCGCTGTGGTGAAATAAACCGGCTTACCATTCGCATCTTTGGGCTTATTCTGTTGCCCATTTCCATCTACCTGTTCCCAGCCATAAATGATCGGTCGCGATATATATCCATTCGCCCTTATCAAACAGATCGTTCCGCCCGTAATCGTCACATCAGTTTGTGGCAGTGTAGAATTCTCAGCCCCCTTTCCAATATGAGCAACGTTCCTATAGCCTTTGTCTCTATTATCTAAGCAGATTGTGCCACCGTCAATCAGCACCTTCGATGAACTGCTCTTACCACTTCCGATGCAGGCTCCCACTTCAGAATAAGCTGTAATCATTCCGCCATGAATCTCAATATCAGCAGTTATCGCTGAGTCTCCAGGAGCATATCCATGACCGCTTCCTATTCCTGCGCCGCTCTCCGAGCTTGCATTCACCGTTCCGCCTTCTATCACGATTTTACCGGTTCTTTTCTGGCTATTAGCACTTCCTGTTCCGATTCCGGCACCATTACTACTACTTTTTGCAGTTACCGTTCCTCCGCTAATCCGTATTTCTTCTACACTTTTTCCTGCCGAAGCACCGATAGCCGCTCCGAAAGAAGCGGAAGTTACAATTACAGTTCCCCCCTTGATATGAATGGTTCCTGCATCCTGCCCTCCATCTCCTCCAATTGCTGCACCAGCCCAGCGTATATCTTTTTTATTGAGTACCTCTATGGAGCCCGGCTGTCCCGGCTCACTGTCAATCGTAAGCTTTGCACCGCTTGCCACACTGATGCCGGCAGGTGAAACATTTAACCCTGATGAAGATTTCCCTGATATATTAATCGAAATCGTGTTTTCCCCTTCCAGATAGGTGATCACCTGGGACGCTCCGTTTATCTGAATCGGTGCGATAGCCTGTGTCGGTGTAATCGTAAGGTTTTTTAATACGAGCTTTAGTTCTCTGGAAGCTGGTGTATCCACGGAGAGATGATAATTCTCTACATTATTCACAGATGAAGTGATCCGATAGCATTTATCATAGGACTGGTCTATTAGCTTTGCTGTAACCGCCTGGCCGGAAGCATCTCTTTTAGAATATAAAATTGTCAGCTTACCATTTTCCTCGGAAAAAGATATATTTCCAAGGGACAGATCCAGCTCTCCCTCCAGTGCCTCTGCCGCATTTAATACGATGATATCCGTTCCGGCAGCCGCTGCCTTTACCGTTTCGTTGTCCAGAGTAAATCTTTCATCAGAGCTGCCTAATTCTGTGATGCCTGTATTTATCACAAACCGGTAATTTCCGGCCGGAAGATATGCCAGAGCATATGCATGATTGCCTGCTTCTGCATCGATTGTCAGCTTCCCGTCAAAGGCAAACTGGCCTTCGTCCTGCTTTAATTCCACCGGAGCTTCTAAGGCTCCAGCCAGCCGTCCGGCTGTCAGGGATACATTCTCTGCCTCCTGCACCTTGGATGAGTAGAAGTGGAACCGGACAGGATACAGGTGTTCTCCGATGGTAAGGGAAAGATTCTTTTCCTCCTTTGACTCCATCGAGAGGGATCCTGTTACTGTAAAGCTATTCGTATTTTCTCCTTCCCCTCCTTCTTCCTGTACCAGAACCGATACCGGAACCTCTCCGGACAGAGGCGTATACCAGCTGACTTTATCCGTCTTTAGCTGATAACCGGAAGCTTTTTTAGATGAATAGCTTACTACATCCGGTGCAGTGCCGCCTTCGCTTGCTTCTTTCCCGATTTGAACCGTCAGTGTATAATTTTTATCATTCTTCAAACGGCCATCATGGATGGTCAGATCCATTGTCTTCTGGTAGGCGTTTTGTCCAAGCATGACGGAGATGGTTTCATCCGTTCCTTTGTTTAAAGCAACCCTTCCCTCCATCGTCTTAACTGTCCCGCTACCGGAAGGCTGCAGCGCTACAACCATCTGCATATTTCCAGAATGGCCTATCCACTGGGTTATATCCGGTATCGTTCCCCTGAATCCGGAGACGGTCATTTCTGCATTGGTTTGATAAACCGGGGTTGTTCTTTCTCTATCATTCTCCCGATACAGGGATATGTCAGCCTGATAGGTTCCATTAGCTAGCTGGTTATCATATGCGGCGATCTGGAATGTTTTCTTCCCGTAGGTACAGTCTCCCCGGGGCTCAATCTTGCTTCCAACCGGCAGTTTTAACTGCACCTTCTCGGAAATAGTGATACTGCCGCCTTTCATGCTATTTCCACCAAGAGGCCGTAACACTCCATAACCAATATTTCCTCCCGTTACCTCCACAGATCCACTTAATATCCGGATATCGCCACAGGATAATATTAAACCACTCACTCCATTCCATCCGCTGCCGATGGCAGCTCCCATGTATCCCTTCGTACTATCCTTATAAGAAGATACGGTTATATCGGGAGCTTTGCCTATCGTCCCGCCGATCACGATCGTGTCTACCCTTCCACTCATTCCGCCTCCGATTCCGGCTCCTGTCTGCTTTCCTCCTTCTGCGGTTATCGTTCCGCCCAGTATTTCAATGATTCCGCCGATTCCATAGCGACCGGTTCCGATTCCGGCTCCTCCTTCATAATCCCTCGTTTGGGGAACCCAATAAGCTCCACCATCAGCTGAAATGGTTCCACCCTTGATTCTAATTGTTCCTGTCCCATAGTTCGCACCTTCGGAATCTGTTGATCCGGCATTTCCTCCGATACCGGCGGCCCCATAGGCACCTCCCACTGCCCTCAGGCTTCCGGTACTATTCTCCGTAATAACCAGTGTTGCCCTTTTTTCCACCTCAATTCCGGCTCCATGATCCAGCCCCAAAAGTGTATTGTCTCCTTCTAAGGTCAGATTCAGCCGGGCATTGCCTTTCAGGTAAATACCAGCCAGATCCCATCCACTGGCACCATTGCCACCGGATTGGATCGTTACATTTTTAATGGTCAGATTGACCGTAACATCATCAATTGTGATACCGCCCTTGATGTCTGTATATGTAGACTCTGGTCGGTTGGTAGGACAATAGTTGCCGGTTATGGTTTTTCCATCAAACTGATCCACATTGTTTCCATCAATTTCCAGATAATTACCATTCAAATCATACGGTGCATCCGCCAGCAGCGCCACGCCCGCGTCCCCTACCATCACATCAATCTCCGGCAGGTCAGCCGTATCCGCCACTTCAAATTTGCCCAGATTCTCCGGCAAGATCGGGGTATACACATACACACGACCATTATATTCCTGATTCGCCTCAGCGTAGCCTGCCCAGGTCTTCGTCGAAGTCTCGACTGGCTCGCCGTTTTCGTCAAATTCTTCGAAATAGTCTTTTTCGGAAATGCCGCCGTGAAACTCCGGGAGGTCACTCTGCTCTTCGTTCAGTTTCCAGGTTATGCCGGAAATCTGCCAGGTTGCCGTTTCCGCCTCTGTATCTTTCTCTGTGCCCTTATTCGCTGCTTCCACCAGATGCACATTCTGGCTGTCTTCCGCCAGCATTTCATCCACCCCTTCCACCTCAACCTCCAGGGTATCCGGAAGGATGATATCGCTTTCTTTTGCACCCAGAGAGAGCTTCTGCACTGCAATGGCCTCATCCAGCTCCAAGAACGCCTCTATCTCTGTTTTTATCTCTGCTCCTGTTGCTGTGCCGTTTGGTGCTTCATTTGCACCTGCCTCTGCTTTGTCTGCGCCTGCATCTGCTCCCGCTTCTGCTTTGCCTGTATCTGCATCTGCCCCTGATTCTGCTTTGTTTGCCCCTGATTCTGCTTCTGATTTGTTTGTACCTGACTCGCCGCGGTTATCTTTTGCTTCCGCATTCGACGGAGAGGCTTTTAACGCAGATTTTTTTAATGTAGCTTCTTTTTCTGCTGTTTCCTCAGTATCATCTGCCTCCGTTTCAGCTCCGATCTGCTGCAGCGAATCGGCCGCCAATGCCTGCGGCTGCCATTCACATGTGTTCCATATTAATATAGCTGACAATGCAGCTGCTAAAATTCGTTTCGATTTTTTTCTCATACCATTTTCCTCCCACTGAGACAAATTTGCTATTACTCACCACCCGAAAGAGGTGAGAGTCTTCTCGACTAAGATAAACATCAAGCTCCCGCAATATTTCCTTTTTTCGCATAATATTCTATACTAATAGTATATCAATTACGTGTTTTTCTGAAAACCATCTCGACGCAAATGGTCAAACCTCGACCTAATTGGTTTGGAAGCATCGAGGTAAAAGGAGTGCTGCAGTGATGATGCATATTGCTATTGTGGAAGCTTTCGTTTCCGATCAGGAACATCTGATCGATTCAATTTTATCTGTATATTCACTGAGAAGCTTTATAAGAGCCTTTGAGGATCTGTTATATAAATCATAGTTCGGAGGGACCAAAATCAAGCCAGGACATTTTTCTTTTGCGGAAACAACAGTCTCTCCAGTCTGTATGTGATATTTCTTCGCTGGAATAGATTTAGCCAGAATGATACCGTGCCTTTTCTCCCGATCGCCGCCTACAGCACTCACCAGCTTTCGCAAATCCTGTTTTCCTCCCAGATGATGAATCCGGTAACAGGCCTCCCACGACAAAAAAGCCGAATTTACATCTACATGAAAAATAATTCGCTTCATATCTGCTCCCTAAAACGAACATTTGTTCTATTTATTCTAAACTTTTCACATGTAAATTTCAAGGCGGGATTTTTTAGCAAAAAAGAATGTGCCTTGGCACATTCTCGCGCCGAGGCGCGGTTGCTTCAGCAACCATCTACCTTTGCGCCGAGTGCGCATCCCTGCGGAGCGCTTTTTTGTTTCATAGGACGCAATTTCCTATGAAACAAAAAAACAGCTGACCAATTTGATCAGCTGCTCTTGAATGCTGTTTTAGGAATTTTTCGTTGCACACTCATGATTTTAGCTATTGATTCGGAAGCACTTCCGTTATTGCTCTACACCGTTTTTTGCAGAAAGTAATACCGTACAAATGAATATCTTTCCGATCATCGTTTATGAGGAATTCCTGGTAACGGCGATCCTGGATCTGATCAAGAGCTTTCTGGCAGGCAGTTTCCATTTCATCAAAGCTCTTTGTATACTTTAGTTCAATGACAATACCAGCGTCCGGGTCGTCCGTCTCCACAATAATATCTGCAAATCCCTCCCCCGCTTCAACATTTGATTTTACAAGCCAGTCAGCATTTCCTGTCAGGATGCCAACAAGAAGATTCTGATAGGAACTTTCTTTTTCTTCCTTTCTTGCTTTTGTGTCAAATACACTGATGGAATTATTCAGTACACGGTTTAAATACTGCTCGATTCCTTCTGTATCCCCTGCTTCAACAGCTTTCCAGAATGCATTCAGGCGCTCCGTATTATTGAAAATTGATTTCTTAAACCATTCGTTTATTTGAAGCCGAAAAACCTCCCGCACTTCCCGGTTTGGAATAACCAGGCGGTAAGCTCCCTCTTCTGTCCTTCCTACCTGCGTAAGATATCCGGTTGTAAAGAGCACACTCCAGAGATTTTCAATACTCTGATCGATTTCCTCATAGGTGAGATCTAGGCGAAGTTCCTTTTCAATTACTTCCCCAGCAATCAGGCGCTCGATTTCATTTTTTGTTGTTTTATGAGCCTTATCGATAAATCGCTTTACCAGATCATTGCCACTCGTATTGATCCAATATGCCTCCGGTTTAGCTTCTGGATCATCCTTGGCCCGGTCCACAAAGTTGATAACATCCCATGGACAATAAACATCCGCTTTTCCGAAACGGTAGCCATCGCACCATTCTTTCACTTCCCTGAATCTATTTTCAAGATGATAGTCTGAAAGCAGCTTTTGGACCTCTGCATCCGTAAAACCGAACTGCTCATCAAAGCGTGTATCCGTAATCGAAAGAATTTTAAAGTTATTAAGTCCTGTAAAAATACTTTCCTTCGAAACACGAAGACATCCTGTGAGCACCGCAAACGCAAGTGCGTCATTGGTTTTTAATGCTTTTCCAAACATCGCACGGATAAGGAACACCATTTCTTTCTTCGGATGATGGATAGTCTGTCCCTCTCTTATGGAAAAACTTCTGTTATTTCATTATCGCATATATTCTGCGAAAATGGAACCATCCACACAAAAATACGGCTTTGATTATTTCCTATTTTATACGAAAAGAGGTCCTGAAACCAGGACCTCTTCTATTATGCAGAGAGTTTTCTTTCATTATGTGATGGTTGCTGCAATATTCTCAGTTATTTTTCGCTTTTCTTCTCCATTCCTTCGTAGGTAACAATGCCCTTGCTGTCGGTGCAGTAATAACGATCATCGGCATCTTTCGCATTCTTCTTATTTTTCTGGATCTTACCGGAAGTGTTGACCAGGTATGTCTCACCATCCCACTCCACTTTCTTCAGCTTCTCATCCTTATCAGCTTCCAGGCGTTTGCCCTTCTCATAGATCGCGCCGTCCTCAATGCCATTATAGCCCTGTCCGCGCTCATCACCGCTCTTGCGGAAGTTGTAGGTGTAACGCTCACCATCAATATCAAGAGTCGTCATTCCGGTCTTCATAGCGCCTGCCTTGGAGTTTCCTCCAAAGTAATAAACCTCCTCGATATCGCCATCCTCAGGCAGATCATTCTCGCTCTCGATTTCCGTGTAGGACAGAATATCCTTATCTGATACCTCCAGCTTGTAAAGACCTTCCAGCATCTTGCCGTATTCATCAAATGCATAGTAATAACCATTGATCTTCTTAATACGGCTCTTTACTACATCTCCATCCTTCTCCGCATAATACCAGCGCTCGTCACCGTCAGAGTATCCTTCCGGATCCGTCTCCTCACCCGGCACGGTCTTGAACCAGCCTACGGACATCCAGCTGTCCTGGATCGGGCTGTAGAAGCTCGGAGTTGCAACAGAAGCATTGCTGGAGGTTGCATACCAGCTGAAGCGTGCATTTCCGTATTCCTCAAAGTAATACTTGCGTCCGTTGATGGTCTTTTTCGTATCTGCCGCTTTCTTGCCGTTGGCATTGAAATAGAACCAGTACCAATCCTGGAACTCATCGTTCGTCTGGTCGTCATCCACCGCGTCCAGACGTTCCCACTGATGGCTTCTCATGGCACCATCGTCCGGTCCTCCCAGATAATACAGGCCGGTCTGCCATGCGTCATCGCCGGTCTGACGCTCACCCTGTTCATCGATCCAGCCGTAGAGCATCTTTCCTTCCTCATCAAACGCATACTTTTTCGTTGCACCGTCTGCACGGACAATGGTCTTAAAATTCACTCTTCCGGAATCCTTCGCTTTGTAAGCTTTTCCGTCAGCGCCGAAATAATACCATACGGTATCAGACTCATCGTCATCCTGCGGATCATCGTTTTCCAGCTCTCTCCACTGGTTGCGCACCATGACACCACTTTCATTGACATAATAGTAATTGTCATTGTCCTCTACCAGCTGGCTGACTGCCATCTCTCCGTCTTCATCCAGCCAGAACCAGTCATTGCCGGATTTTTTCCAGGAAGAGGTAACCGTATCGCCGTTTTTGTCATAATAGTGCCAGGTTCCGTCTTCCTGCTGCCAGCCAGTGGCCGCGAAGGCCATCATAGAACTTCCAATCGTCAGCGCTGCTGCCGCGCACGGTATCAATAAAGTTCTGGTATGTTTTTTCATAGTAAATTCTCCTTTCAGGTGTCTTTGTTTCTGACATCCCGACTCTACACCCTGGAACAGTTCCAGGGTCAAGCGAAGTAATGGAACCGTAATAAACCGTAATTTTTTAGAAAAGACTGTAATGTTGTTGACTATTTTCTTAGCAAACTCTATACTGGATGTATACAAAAGGGAAAGGAAGGTAATTACTATGGATTCTTTTACAGCATTGCTCCTTGCAAGTCTTGGAACCATCTTCATTCTTGTAATTGGATGGTACATTCTGCAGGTTGTCGCTTACTGGAAGATTTTTGAGAAGGCAGGCGAACCTGGCTGGAAGGCAATTGTTCCATTCTACAACACCTACACGCAGTACAAGTTCACCTGGAACACCAGAGCATTCTGGATTGTCCTGATTGGCGGCATTGTAGGTGGAATCCTGCAGGAAGCAACCGAAGGCATTCCTTCACTGCTTGGAACTTTGATCGTATTGATCGTTGCCATCTTTAACATCATTTCTTTAAATAAGCTGGCAAAAGCATTCGGACATGGCGTTGGTTTTACCATTGGCCTGTTCTTCTTAAATCCGATCTTCATGCTGATCCTTGGATTCAGCGGTGATGAATATATCGGACCGCAGTAGCTGACATTTAACAGAATCGGCGGATGCGCCACCGCACCTCCCCGACAGGCAGAGCATAAAAAGAACCTGGAAAGCGAATCAAACGTTTTCCAGGTTCTTTTTATGCTCTTATATTCTGTTTTTATCGCTGTACTCTTCCGGAGCTGTCCCCGCCGGCCAGCTTCTCCACTTCCGCACGGGTCATCAGGTTGACATCACCCGGAATTGTATGCTTTAAGGCTGCCGCCGCGGTTCCAAATTCCAGGGCATCCTTCATCTCTTTTCCATCCAGCAGGCCGCAGATCAGGCCAGATGTAAAGGCGTCACCGCCACCAACGCGGTCCACAATCGGCGCGATGGTATATTTTCTGGAATGATAGAATTCCTTTGTTTTTCCGTCCATGATACAGGCAGACCAGCCATTGTTAGAGGCACTGTGGCTCTCCCGCAGGGAGCTTGCGATGTAACGGAAGCCAAAACGGTCTGCCATCTGTCCGAAAATGTTCATGTAACCGGACAGCTCCAGATTGCCGGACATGACATCACTGCCCTCCGGCTTGAAGCCCAGCACCTTCTCCGCATCCTCTTCATTGCCGATACAGATATCTACATACTGCATGAGATTGGTCATGACCTCACGGGCCTTTTCCTGGGACCAGAGCTTTTTGCGGAAGTTTAAATCCACAGACACGGTAAGGCCATGAGCCTTTGCAGCCTTCAGTGCCTCCTCCGTAAGTTTTGCCGCGCTGTCAGAAAGAGCCGGAGTAATGCCGGTGAAATGAAACCAGTCCGCATCCGCGAAAATGGCGTCAAAATCGAACAGATCTGCCGTCGCGCAGGCAATGGAAGATCCGGCACGGTCATACACAATGTTAGACGGGCGCACGGAGGAACCCGGTTCCAGATAGTAGATGCCAAGGCGGTCTCCGCTGCGGGAGATAAACTTTGTTCCTACATTATATTTGCGCATCGCCGCAACCGCGCAGTCTCCGATAGGATTGTCCGGGATTGCAGTTACAAACTCTGTATCATATCCGTAATTGGCAAGAGATACCGCCACATTGGCCTCACTTCCGCCATAATTGATATCAAATTCATCTGCCTGTATAAATTTTTCATTGCCCGGGGTGGATAATCTGAGCATAATCTCCCCCATGGTCACAATCTTAGCCATATCTTTCTCCTCCGACTTCATCCGGTTATTTACTGCCCTGCAGTTCAGAAAATCCCTACTTACGGGCCGCCTTTACAGCCTCTGCAAACTCCTTCGCCTTGGCGGTTACCGCAGCGAAATCTCCGGTCTTGGCACCCTTTGTCAGGCTGCTTCCGGTTCCAACAGCATAGGCTCCGGCTTTGATCCACTTGTCTACGTTGTCCACATCCACACCGCCAGATGGCATGAATTCTCCCTGGGGAAGCGGTCCCTTAAAGGAACTGATAGCCGCCGGTCCCAGAATATTGCCCGGGAATAATTTGATCACGTCACAGCCTGCTTCCAGCGCGGTGATGGCTTCGGTAGGAGTCATGACACCCGGAAGCATCGGCACCCGGTAGCGGTTGCACAGCTTAATGGTGTCCAGATTCAGTCCCGGACTCACCACATAATTCGCGCCCGCCAGAATCACCGCTCTTGCGGTTTCCGGATCCAGCACGGTTCCCGCGCCAATGACAATGCGGTCATCTTTCCGGTATTTTGCTGCCATGGCAGAGATAAACTCCACCGGATTGCCCTCATCCATGGTCATAGTGATCTCAATAAAATGAATGCCTCCCGCGATGACCGCCTCAACAATTTTCTCTCCCTGTTCCGGGTTTTTCGCGCGAATCACTGCAATGAGACATTCTTCTCTCATTCTGGATAAAACCTGTTCTTTCCGCATGTCACTCTTACCTCCTTCTCCTGAACGATTGTGCTACCGGATATACCCCAGCATTTCCGAAAGCTGTCTTGCTTTTTTTAATACAACCTGCCCCAGTTCTTCATAATTGACGGCATCCCGGTACAATGTTGAAACACTGACTGCTCCCACCAGTCCGCCATCTGCCCCAAATACCGGTGCACCCACGCACTCTGCATGCTCCTCCATCTCACGGGCATCCAGCGCGTAGCCCTGCTCCCGCACCTGCTCCAGCTCCTCCATAAGGCGGTCCGGATCGGTGATGGTACGCTCTGTGCGCTTCACAAAATCCATACGCTTTAAAAGCGGCTGCAGAATCTCCGGCTCACTGTAAGCCAGAATGGCCTTGCCGAGCGACGTGCAGTGCATGGGGATGCGGCTTCCCACCGTTGCCGTGGTGATGATCGGGTTTTCCGGTTCAAACTTGCAGATATAAACGACCTCACTGTCCGACCGTACCCCGAAAAACACGGTCTTTCCAATTTCATGGGCAAACTTTTTTAACTCCGGCTCCATGACATTCATAATATTTAAATTGTTGGTATAGTTGATGCCAATGCGATATGCGGTAAGCCCGATGGTGTAGCGCTTTTTCTGTCCCCAGCTGATCTGCACCATACCAAGTGCCTCCAGTGTGGTAACAATATCATAGGCACTGGTCTTTGGCAGCTCCAGGCGGTCGCAAAGCTCATCAAGCGATGCTCCCTCCGGTTTCTGGGAGATCAGCTCCAGAATCTCTATGGTCCGCTGGGTTGTACGATTTAATTTCATGCGTCTGTCCACACCTTTCTGCCGCTTCATAGTCTGCCTTATTGTGCGGATAGTTCCGCAGTTTCCTCTTACATATAGCATCATTTTACTGAATATACAAAAATTAGTCAAGGTATTGACAGAATTGTCACATGGTTTACGCTTTCATTTAACTGATTCTTTAACTGACCAGTGGAAGAATAAAAGTGCTCCAGCTCCAGCTCACCGGAAATACCAATACCATAGCCGGAATCATGTCAGCAGTAGGAAATATTTTTACCTGCATCATGCGGAAAGCCGTAGCCAGCATAATAAATCCGCCCGCTGCCTTGAAATCATCGATCATCTCCGGTGTAGTCAGCGGATAGAGCAATCCTGCACACAAAAACAATGCCAGGAAAATAACCACCTGCGGAATTGCGATCAGAGATACCACACCGCCCAGCATGCAGGCAAAAATCATAGCTGTAAACAGATCCAGCACAGACTTTGCAATCAGGATACTGTTATCACCAGTCATTCCCGATACAATGGAGCCGTAAATTCCTGTACCGCTTGCGCAAAACAGCACAATCACAGTGACAAGAGTTGTCATAAACTCTTCTTCTGAAATGGAAGTATCTTTCTGCTTCACAATTTTTGAGGCCACCCGCTGCATCAATCCTGCCCCACGCTGAATCCGGTCCCCGAGATGGATGGCCAGACCGATTGCAGTTCCGATCACAATGGAAAAAATAACAGCCGGCATATTCTTCATCAGCATAACAGAGCTGATTCCCATGCCCATGGCACAGACACCAAAGATCATATTCAGTTTTTCCTTAAAATCCAGATCCAGCCGATTCTTCACCGTCAGGCCGATGAGTCCGCCGATCACAACAGACAACGCATTGATTAAAACTCCGATTGGCATACCTAACCTTCCCTTTCCTCTTCCAGTTTTTCATTCTGTTCCGGTTTCATCAGATTTTCATAGATTTTCCGGCACGTTTTCATGAACGCATCATATTCCTCCGAAGAAATTCCGCTAACGCCCTGAGCTTCAATGCGGGAAAACGCAGTTTTCACCAGATCCCGGCTAGACTTCCCCTGCTCTGTCAGAAATACATGCAGCGTCCGTCGGTTTCCATTCAGCATACGCCTCTCAATCAGGCCCTTCTTCTCCATACGGTTTAGAATTGAGGTCAGTGATCCGGCCTCCAGAAAACAACCCTTCGCAATCTCTTTCTGGCTGCTTCCATCATGATCAGTCAGGTAATCCAGCACCTTCGGCTGACCAATAGTAAGCCCGGTGTTCTTTAACCGATCCAGGAGCTGGCGCTGAACCAGCATCTGATTTGCCATGAGCAAATAATGTAATGACTCCTTCATGCTATTCTCCAATCTTTATTTTTTGCATTCAAACAGTTAGTATTGTAATCTTTTGATTTGTAACTGTCAATATTTTTTCGCGCTGCCGCATCTCGCACTTTCTAATGTTGTGAATCGCAAAAGAGCACAGGAAATTCACCATTCCAATCTGCGCTCTTTTTTATCCGGTGATTTTGTTTACTTCCATATAAAGCCTGATACACCCTCAAAAACTTCTCATCCCTCTCCTTTGTTGCTTCTTTTGAATCACACAGATCTTTCATCAGATAGCTGCTGATATGGGTGAAGGTGTCCAGACCGCCAAATCTGCTACTTCCAACGGACCAAGACAAGCGTAGCGGAATCCAAGTCCATATTTCATGACATTCACAGGTTTTGAAGCATTCCATGGAAATGGTATAGGACAATGCACCAAGCAGACGGTCTGCCTTTTCTTTTTTCCGTGATCCGCTATAATAGAATTATCATGATACAGGGGGAAACTTACTATGATCGTAACCTTAAAAAACCACACAATGACAGCGCGGATTGATTCCATCGGCGCACAGCTTATATCTCTGAAAAGCAAATCCGGCACAGAATATATCTGGCAGCGGGATCCTGCCCACTGGAAAAGCAGCTCTCCGCTCCTGTTCCCAACCGTTGGAAACTGCCGGGACGGAAAATATACGCTGAACGGGCAGATTTATTCCATTCCCAAGCACGGATTCTGCCGGAACGCAGACTTTGCTGTATCTGTTTTGTCCGAGCAGGAGGCTTCCTTCATCCTCACCGACTCTCCTGAAACCCGTGCCCACTATCCCTTCGCATTTCACCTGAAGCTGACTTACGCACTGACTGAGGACGGCATCCGGATTCATTACACCGTAACCAATCCCGGCACCGGACCCATGTACTACCAGCTTGGCGCTCATCCCGGCTTCAACTGTCCTCTGCATTCCGGGGAACAATTCGAAGATTACGTTCTGGAATTTGAACAGGAAGGAACCGCCGGATATCACTCCTATGACTTAAACCGCATGGAATTCAACATGAACTCCTATACCCCGATCCTGGATCACGCAGCTGTCATCCCGCTGACCCACGAACTTTTCGCGAATGATGCCATTTTCTTTACGGATCTGCGTTCCAAAAAAGTGGCACTGAAAAATCAAGCCACCGGATACGGCGTGGAAGTCTCCTACCCGGATTTTGCCACCGTTGCCTTCTGGACCGCAGCCGCCACCAAAGCGCCGTTCTTATGTGTAGAACCCTGGAATGGATCGGCCATCCGCTCCGATGAAGACGATAACTTTTTGAACCGGCATTTTCTTCAGAAGGTGGAAAGCGGGGAAAGCAAGGAGTATCAGATTTGGATTAAAAAAATATCATAACAACTACGAAAAAGAGCTTCGCCTGATCCGTTCTGAAAAAAGACTTGCTACCACAGACAAGGATTTCCTGAGCAAAGTCGGGCGCCTGCTCTGCGAAGAATTTGCCGCAGTCCTGAAGGAATCACCGGAAAGCGCGCGAAAACATCTGGCAAAAGCACTCGGTACACAAAACAATTCCGTTCAAATATAAAAATTTAAAGAATATTCATGAAAGGTCCGAAGCAGGCCGAGGTGGTATCCCGCTACGCAAAATATAAGTGCTGTGTTCGGACGATGTGGCTGACAGCCGTTTGCGGATAG
>OHAC01001340.1_pt1 | contig 22907 bp, 25 predicted proteins | sample 1577051 | NCBI WGS metagenome assembly OHAC01 (sample SAMEA3541499, study PRJEB24748) | human gut metagenome | biome: human gut; feature: human-associated habitat; material: faeces | place: China | collected 2012 | reverse complement strand
GCTTTCCTGGCTGAAGTGAAGACTGAAGCACGCAAGGAGGGCGCTTACTTTGTGGCGAACAGAATGCTGGCTGCCTGGGAAGCTGGTTTTATTGATGATACTGCGAAGAACGCCGCGGATATTGCCCGGATGATTCTTACCTCTACTGAGTTTATGGCTAATGCGCCGGAAGGCGATTTTGACCGCTCATTCTCTGATGGCGTTCTCGAAGATATCGCCGCCCAGCTTCGCAAAGGAGGCAACCAGTGAGCAAGATTGACTATCAGGCACTGCGTGAAGCGGCAGAGAAAGCCGGTGAAGATAAGTGGCAGGCTAAAAAAATAAATGGTGATTTTTTCGTTATTCGTCACGGTAGTTATACAAGACAGCATGGCTACACATCGTATCAACCCATTGCGGAGATTGATTGTAAGCCAGTCCGGGATTTTGTTGCCAAGGCTAATCCGGCTACCGTGCTGGAATTACTGGATGAACTGGAAGCAGCAAAAAAGCGCATTGCAGAACTGGAAGCGCGGGAAATAAAACCAGCCAAAGGCGAAGTTCTTGTCGTTGTTTCTGGTTTTACTGGTTGCGGAAAAAGCGCCATTGCCGGGGAAATAGAAATCGCGATGAAGGCTATTGGTGTACCGGTTAAGTGGACTAATGGCGATGCAGAAAAGCGCATGACTGGCGCTGACTGGCTGACAGCGATTGAGATGTACAAACCAACTGTGCGCATCGTGGAAGTTAATGTGCCACGCGTCGCTGGCATTCGCATCAAAGGAGAGTGATATGGCGTTAACACACCGCGAACTCTGTCAGATTGCGTACAAGTTCCTTAAGCGCAACGGGTTCAAGGTTTGTTTTCATGACCGCTTTATAGCTGTAACCAGTACCGGAGAACAGCCAGATGCTATGGGATTCAGAAATTCAGCATCATGCCTGATAGAGGCGAAGTGTTCTCGTGCTGACTTGTTGGCAGATAGAAAAAAGCGTTTTCGTAAAAATCCGTCTCTTGGAATGGGCGACTGGCGATTCTTTATTAGTGAGCCGGGAATTATTTCAATTGAGGATTTACCACCTGGCTGGGGATTACTTCACGTTGTTAACGGAAGAGTACGGAAAGTACATGGGTGGCCCAAGGGTAATTGCTGTTGGGGTAATCCTGACGATAAGCCATTTACTGGAAATAAGCAGGTTGAATGCGATTACATGTTATCTGCATTAAGGCGCATGGAGTTGAGAGGGCACCTTAATGAAATATATGACGGTGTAATTGTTAATAAGAAAGAAGGAAACGCGGCATGACCACTATTACCAATAAGAAACAGTATCCCAGCGAGCAATATCTTAATGAGCTGATCACCAACATAGAGTTTGCCGCAAGGGCACCAGTTGAAGTCGTGAGAGCAATGGCAGCAGAGCTACAGAAGCACCGTAAGGCCTATGCCAATACAGCCGCAACTAAGGATGGTTGGATAAGCTGTAGTGAGCGAATGCCAGAAATGGGAGAGCGACAATGCTATGTGTTAGCAGCTGACTTTAAAAACAACTACCCACCAAACATCCCCAACACTCAGGTCGGCGTATATGGCGACTGGTTTAATGATGGCAATCCCACTTGGGATGACGGTGATGGCGAAGACCTGTATCTCAAAGAGGTAACCCACTGGATGCCACTGCCAGCAGCACCGCAGCAGGAGGTTAATCGTGGCTAACCTGCAACTAGCCGTTAAAGGTGAATACTTCGATGCCATCATTCGCGAAGAGAAAACGGAAGAGTATCGCCTGTGTAATGACTACTGGAATAAGCGAATTATGTTCAGGGATTATGACCGACTGATTATCACAAAGGGATATCCGAAGCGCGACGACTCCAGTCGTAGAATTGACGTCCCGTATGACGGATATGAAATCAAGACAATCACACATCCCCACTTCGGCGATAAACCGGTAAAGGTATACGCGATAAAGGTAAATATTGATGGCTAAATCAGCAGCAGAGCGCAAAGCCGCTCAGAGAGCCAGACAAGCTGCATCTGGTGTGCGTAAGCTGGAGATTGTGCTTGATGCTCAGGAAATTGAAATGCTGGAGCGGAACTGCGCCGCCCGGCGCCCTGGTCGAGATCCCTATGAAATGGCCGAGTACATCGCGCTGCTGATCCGCCAGGATGATGCCCGGGTGCGCGGGCGTATAAAATCGATCAGCAGAAAACGTTGCGGTAAGTGCGGCGAGAGAGTTCCAGTTAATTCATGCCCGTGTAATGGTGACTCGCAATGCTGGGTGACCAAAGGCTGGCATGAAACGAAATTAATAGTGTGACATGTCACGAAGGTGTTATGCCAAAAATACGCTACGACCTTGAAGATATGAGAGATAACTCAGCTAATTTTCCGAAAGAGGTTAAATTTCTCATGCATAAGTATGGTTGCGCCAGGAGGGATATAGTTATCGACAGTCAGCACCCTTGCGGCGAGGATGTAATTTTCATTCGCGGTAAATGGAAAGGGTATCTTGACGAGAGTTTTTACGATGAATTTGATGGACTTTGAATACTGCCGCCAACTATGGCGGCTTTATTTTGCATGGTACTATTACCACAACGGTAACTATTACCACGGTGGTTATGATGCCTGCTGAACCTAAAACCTATAAACGCAAATCAACGCAATTTAAGCCACTAACAGCAATGCAGGAGGCTTATTGCCAGTCATACATCAAAACGCCTGAAAATCAGACTCAGGCTGCGATTAACGCAGGATTCTCCCCAAATACAGCGGCAGTTAAAGCCAGTGTCATGATGCGCGATGAACGCATTCAGAAACGGATTGCCGAGTTGATGGAGGAGCGCAACAAACGAATGCGCGTCAGTGCTGATTACGTTCTCATGCGCCTGGTGGAGATCGACCAGATGGACGTGATCGACATCCTCAACGACGATGGGAGCCTTAAGCCAATCCGCGAGTGGCCGAAAATCTGGCGCACTACGCTTAGCGGCTTTGATCTGTCATCGACCATCATGAACATGAACGAGGATTCGATAGAGACAATCCTCAAAAAAATTAAATGGCCTGACAAGGTGAAGAACCTCGAACTGATTGGTAAGCACGTCGACGTCAACGCATTCAAAGAACGCCTGGATGTTAATGTGAATGTGACAATTGCTGATCGCATAGCAGCAGCCAGGAAGCGACTCAAAGAACGTCAGGATGGTAATCAGTGACAGATACAGCGTTATCTCCTGAAGAGCAGTTAATCGAGGATATTGCAGGGTTCACTCACGATCCGCTTGGCTATGCCCTCTATGCGTTCCCGTGGGGGGAAGAGGGGACTGAACTGGCACATGCTACCGGCCCACGTCAGTGGCAGGCTGATGCGTTCCGAGAGATACGTGATCACCTGCAGAATCCAGAGACGCGCTATCAGCCGCTTATGTTGGCACGCGCTTCTGGTCACGGTATTGGTAAATCCGCATTCATCTCAATGCTGATCAACTGGGGCATGTCCACTTGCGAGGATTGTAAGGTCGTGGTGACCGCCAACACCGACAACCAGCTACGAACGAAGACCTGGCCGGAAATTATCAAGTGGTCGAACCTTGCTATCACGAAAGACTGGTTTACCTGTACCGCTACCGCGATGTACAGCAATGACCCTGGGCACGACAAGCGGTGGCGGGCTGACGCAATACCCTGGTCTGAGCACAACACTGAGGCATTCGCCGGACTACACAACGAGCGCAAACGCATCATCGTGGTATTCGATGAAGCGTCGAACATTGCGGATCTGGTGTGGGAAGTTGCTGAGGGTGCGCTTACGGACGAAGACACTGAGATTATCTGGGTGGCGTTCGGAAACCCTACACGTAACACCGGGCGTTTTCGCGAATGTTTCCGCAAATATAAACACCGCTGGAAAACTGCGCAGATTGACAGCCGGACGGTGGAAGGCACTAACAAACAGCAGTTGCAGAAATGGGTTGATGACTACGGGGAAGACAGCGACTTCGTTAAAATCCGTGTGCGCGGCATATTCCCGGATGCATCTGAATTGCAGTTTATCCCTACCGGCCTTACTGACGAGGCAATGAAACGGGTGGTAACCGCTGCGCAGGTTGCACATGCTCCGGTGATAATCGGCGTTGACCCGGCATACTCCGGCGTTGATGACGCTGTGATATACCTGCGGCAGGGGCTGCACAGTAAGGTGCTGTGGACTGGCAACAAGACCACTGACGATCTGATTATGGCGAAGCGTATCGCTGACTTTGAAGACCAGTACCAGGCTGACGCAGTGTTCATCGACTTCGGTTACGGAACTGGTCTGAAGTCAATCGGTGATGGCTGGGGTCGTACATGGCAACTTGTTCCGTTCGGTGGCGCGTCTACTGACCCGCAGATGCTCAACAAGCGTGGGGAGATGTTCAACTCATGCAAGACATGGCTGAGGCTGGGCGGCATGCTGGATGACCAGGAAACAGCGGACGACCTGTCTGCGGCAGAGTACAAAGTTCGAGTGGACGGTAAAATCGTTATCGAACCGAAGGAAGATATCAAGGAGCGGCTTGGGCGTTCTCCTGGTAAAGGCGATGCGCTACTGCTGACGTTTGCGTTCCCTGTGTCGAAGCGTCTGCGAATTCCCGGGCAGCAGAACCAGCAAGGCAAGGCCATCACAGATTACGATCCATATGCTTAATCCGCTGGTGGGGATAATGTCGTTGATATCCTCTGATGAGGATAAAACAAAGCCAGCTCATCGGCTGGCTGTTTGTGACATGTCACGGTGTTACTTAATGGCATTAAATCCAGCGTTGATGGCTTCCGCAATATTGATGGCACTTGTTTTATCGAAGTGCCCATTCTGAATAAGCGCCGCATGCAGGCATTGTAACTTCATGTTGTATAAGTGTTCGCTCATGTAATCATTATCACTTTTTGCTTTAGCGTAAACAGCGCGAGAAATATCAAAAACATCGCCTTTTTCCATTTCAGAACGTTGTGCTGTTATCCAGTCATGGAACGTAACGCTAGTACCATGGTCTTCGCTAAGAGTTAACCCGGCCAGTCCCTCACTCTGAATTACTTCGTAATGCATTTCATTACCAGCAAAAACGCCATAAAAAATGCAGTCTTCAGCCTGAACGATACGAGAATATTTTAATGGCCATTCATTTAGATACTTAGCCAACATATCAATTGTCTTCATGATCTCACCTTAAAAAATGCCCGGCGAACCGGGCGAACTGGAAGCAATGAGTTATGCCTTCCGTGGCTGTACGGGTTTACAGCATGAAGTCATCGCAATGGCGTCCTGCTGTAAAAAGGGCGGTGATAGTCCTTCAAGGGAAACTATCACCGCCAAGCACCTGGAACTTCTGGCATCACGGTCCTTAGGCGTGATTCTGGCGTGGCATGCAGGATTCGAACCTGCGACCAACCGCTTAGAAGGCGGTTGCTCTGTCCAACTGAGCTAATGCCACAACGCTGAGAGCACTTAGCCTGTTAAGGCGCCACACTTTGTCGCGGCTCCATAAATGCTCTCATCGTTGTACCCTCGTCTCTTCCGAGGCGTCACACCGAATCGCCGGGATGGTGAATCCCCGTGCGCGGAATAAAACCGCTCGACTTGCACATTCCGGCTACCTGGTTCGTTTGCCACAGCCAGGGAGGGTGCCCCTTAAACGTATCCAGACCGCTATCGGCGCATGTGCCATACGCCGTACTGCTCAAAATAAAAGCTCACTCCACCTGTTCAATTTAACGACAAGCCAGTCAGGTTAGTAACCGGAATGAACTCTTTTGTTACCTGAAAGGTAATAATTTGTGCGTTAAATGTCAACCACCTACGATAAATAAATCATATGTGGTTAAATTGGTAATAATTTAATTGCGTACGGAGTCATTGATATGTGCATGGGTAGCTCACCATCAGTGCCTGCAACACCAGAAGTTCAGGCAGCACCACAGGAGCAGGATGCCGCCGTTGTTGATGCCCGCGACGAAGAAACTCGTCGCCGTCGCGCTGCTGCTGGTCGTAGTTCTACGCTGCTTACCGGTTCTCAGGGCGACACATCAACCGCTAATACCAGCGGTAAAACGCTGCTTGGTCAGTAACCGGAGTCATTGAAATGGCGGAAACAACTAAAGAGCGATTGAACAAACAGTTCGCACAACTTGAAAGCGAGCGTCAGTCGTTCGAGCCGCACTGGCGCGAGTTGAGTGATTACATCAACCCGCGTGGTTCCCGCTTTCTGGCTTCTGAGGTTAACCGTAACGATCGACGCAATACACGCATTATTGATTCGACCGGGACTATGGCGGCGCGCACTCTCGCCAGCGGCATGATGTCAGGCATCACAAGCCCCGCGCGTCCGTGGTTTCGCCTGGCTACGCCAGATCCTGAAATGATGGATTATGGCCCTGTTAAGTTGTGGCTTGAGGCGGTGCAGAACCGCATGAACGATATGTTCAATAAGTCGAATCTCTATCAGTCGCTGCCGCAGTTATACGGAAGCCTCGGCACATACAGCACTGGTGCAATGGCAGTGCTGGAGGATGACGAGGACATCATTCGCACAATGCCATTCCCGATAGGCAGTTACTACCTGGCTAACTCACCTCGTGGCAGTGTGGACACCTGTTTTCGCAAGTTCTCTATGACTGTTCGTCAGCTTGTTCAGGAGTTCGGGCTAAATAACGTCAGCGAATCCGTAAAAAGCATGTGGGAAAGCGGAACCTACGAGAAGTGGATTGAAGTGATGCATTCGGTTTACCCGAACATTGACCGCGATACATCGAAGCTGGATAGCAAGAACAAGCCATTCAAATCGGTTTATTACGAGGTTGGTGGCGATAACGACAAGTTGTTGCGTGAGTCCGGATTCGATGAGTTTCCAATTATGGCCCCGCGCTGGGAAGTTAACGGCGAAGATGTTTATGGATCATCATGCCCGGGTATGCTGGCGCTTGGACCTGTTAAGGCATTGCAGCTTCTCCAGAAGCGCAAGTCGCAGTTGATTGATAAAGCCACCAATCCGCCGATGGTTGCTCCGAATTCCCTCAAGAATCAGCGTGCCTCCCTTCTTCCTGGCGACATCACGTATATCGATCAGATTACTGGTCAGGATGGTTTCAGGCCTGCTTATCTGGTTAACCCCAGTACAGCAGATTTGGTGGCAGACATTCAGGACACTCGTCAAATCATTAACAGCGCCTACTTTGTCGATCTGTTCATGATGTTGCAGAACATCAATACCCGCTCGATGCCTGTGGAAGCGGTGATCGAAATGAAAGAAGAAAAACTTCTGATGTTGGGGCCGGTTCTGGAGCGCCTGAACGACGAATGTCTTAATCCTCTCATTGATCGCTCTTTCTCGATGATGGTGCGTAAAAACATGCTGCCGCCACCGCCTGACGCGATGGAAGGCATGCCCCTGAAGGTCGAATACATTTCCGTCATGGCTCAGGCGCAGAAGTCTATCGGCCTGTCCAGTCTGGCGTCCACGGTTAACTTCATTGGTCAACTTGCGCAAGCGAAACCAGAAGCTCTCGACAAACTCAACGTTGATCAGGCGATCGATGCATTCGCTGATATGTCCGGAGTGTCTCCAACCGTCATTGTTCCGCAGGAACAGGTTGAGCAGGCTCGCCAGCAACGGGCACAGCAACAACAGCAGCAACAAATGATGGCGATGGGGATGGCGGCGGCACAGGGTGCCAAGACGCTAAGCGAAGCTAAAACTTCGGATCCGAGTGTTTTGTCAGCTATGGCGAATGCAGTTAGTGGTCAGGGTGGGCAATCACAATGACAGATTACGAAGACGATCAACTGAAAGAAGAAAACGCCCGTAAGCAACGTGACATGGCACAGCGTGAAATTGATGACATTCGCTTTGTCATGAGCAGTGAACAGGGGCGTCGCGTTGTCTGGTCGGTGCTGGAGAAAGGCCGTGTGTTTTCCGCTATCTCACCGATGGACGCTATGGCAATGGCATTTAATGAGGGGCAACGCAATCTGGCGCTGGAACTGTTTCAGCGCGTTATGGCGCATTGCCCTGAACAGTATTTGAAGATGGCCAAAGAGGCCAGTGAACAGGAGTGATCATGAATTTATTTGAGCGTTTGCTGTATCGCCGTCTTTGCAATGAGCAACCAGTCGATGGTGGAGCAGCTCCTGCTGCGTCAGAACCGTCAGCGCCTGCAGGTGATAACCCTGCTCCAGTTGGTGATCAATCACAACAGGAAGGTGATAAGCCACAACCTGTTGCTGATGGCGATAAACCTGCTGATGACAAAAAGCCTGAAAACGATAAGCAGGATGAAAAAAAGGGCGGCGATAAACCAGAGGGTGCGCCTGAGAAGTACGAGTTTCAGGCTGCCGAAGGCGTAGAGCTGGATACAGAAGCGTTGAAGGAATTCGAGCCGGTGGCGCGAGAACTAAACCTGACCAACGAGCAAGCGCAAAAGCTGGTTGATGCTTATCCGAAGATTCTGGCAGGTGTGCAGCAGCGCCAGGCAGAAGCCTGGCAGAAAACAACCGAGCAGTGGGCTGCTGATGTAAAAGCTGACAAAGAAATCGGTGGCGACAAGTTGATTTCTAACCTTAGCGCCGCACAGCGTGCGCTTGACCAGTTCGGGACACCTGAACTCAAAGAATATCTGAACACCACCGGGCTGGGTAATCACCCTGATCTGGTCAAAACGTTCGTGAAAATCGGAAAGGCGATGTCTGAAGATGGCATGGTCACCGGTGGTAATGAAGGCCAGCGTAGTGCGGCCGAAGTGCTCTATGGCAAATAAGAGAGGAAATGACAATGGCTGTTAAAGGCTTAACTGCGCTGACGCTGGCTGACTGGGGTAAGCGCGTCGATCCAAACGGGAAAGTCGATAAGATTATCGAGCTTCTCGGTCAAACTAACCCGATCCTTCAGGATATGCCTTTTGTCGAAGGGAACCTTCCTACCGGACACCGAACCACCATTCGTTCTGGTTTACCTTCAGCTACCTGGCGTTTGCTGAACTATGGCGTACAGCCAAGCAAATCAACCACAGTGCAGGTAACCGATTCCGTTGGCATGCTGGAAACCTATGCTGAAGTCGATAAGTCACTGGCTGATCTGAACGGCAATACCGCTGAATTCCGCCTGTCTGAAGACCGCGCATTTATTGAAGCGATGAATCAGCAGATGGCGCAGACGCTGTTTTATGGTGATTCCAGCGTTAACCCTCAGCAGTTTATGGGACTGTCCTCCCGCTATTCCAGCCTGTCTGCGGGTAATGCTCAGAACATCATTGATGCTGGTGGCACGGGTACAGATAACACCTCAATCTGGTTAGTGGTGTGGGGCGAAAACACCGTGCATGGCATCTTCCCGAAAGGGAAGAAGGCTGGCATCCAGATGGAAGATAAAGGCCAGGTGACACTGGAAGATGCTAATGGCGGCAAGTACGAAGGTTATCGCACCCATTATAAATGGGACAACGGACTTGCTCTGCGTGACTGGCGTTATGTTGTTCGCATTGCAAACATCGATGTCAGCAATCTTTCAGAACCATCCTCTGCCGCAAATATTGCCAAGTTGATGGTTAAGGCACTGCATCGCATTCCAAACCGTGGCATTGGCCGCCCGGTGTTCTACATGAACCGCACTGTAGGCCAGGCTCTTGATCTGCAATCTCTGGAGAAAACATCTCTGGCTATCAGCGTAAAAGAGACTGAAGGCGAGTGGTGGACTTCATTCCGTGGTGTACCAATCCGTGAAACTGATGCGCTTCTGGAAACAGAAGCCCGCGTGGTGTAACGCCTGTTATTAACCTGTGGGTCGTAACAGACCCACTAATGGAGAAAGAAGATGATCACCGACAAACTGTTGATGTTCTCCGAAGCTCAGGCGGTTACGAATACCGCGGCTTCTACTGACGTAATCGATCTCGGTCCAATTGACGGAAAACGTCGTGATATCGGCGTGGGTTACCCGCTTGAGTTTTGGGCGCTGGTTAACGCAGCCGCCGCGGCAAGCGGTGATGCAACTGTAAACATCCAGTTGCAGACGAGTGAGAATAACAGCTCATGGACCACTATTTATGATAGTGGCGCACTGGCAAAGACCGCCCTGACAGCAGGTAAACGAGTTGTTTCTGCAAAGGTGCCTGCCGGTGTTCAGCGATATCTGCGTGTTAACTACTCCGTCGCAACTGGCCCACTAACGGCTGGCAAATTCACTGCGGGTATCAGTCTGGATGTTGATGCCAATACGCCGTACCCGATCCGCTCAAAAGTAACTGGTTAAGGTGATATCGATGTCAGGTGAGAAACCAAGATACCGCGTTCTGCGCCTCTCTCATATCCATAACACTCTGTGGCCGGAGGGGGCAGAAATCGAATACGAAGGTGAGCCTGGTAGCGCACTGGAACCTGTTAACGATGCAGCCAGACAGGCAAAAGCAAAAGTTGCAGGAAAGGTGTCAATGGCAGCAACCAGCACCAAAATCATCAACGATGTGTCAGATGATGGTGAACTGGATAAGCTCCGTGAAGAGTACGAATTGCTCTTTAACGAGAAGCCACACCATAACGCCAAAGCCGAAACGCTACGCGAGAAGATCGCAGATAAGCGTAAAGAACTGGGCGTGTAAGCCTCGCGAATCAGACAAGGGGCTTCGGCCCCTTTATTGCAGGAGTATAGAAACTTATGGCCTCTGTAGTAGAGATCTGCAATCGTGCGCTGTCCAATATTGGCAACAGCCGCAGCATTAACAGCCTGACGGAAGCCAGCAAGGAAGCGGGGGAATGTTCGCTGCACTTTGAGGCCTGCCGTGATGCTGTGCTTTCTGATTTTGACTGGAACTTTGCTACCAAACGCGTGGCGCTTGCAGATACGAGCAATCCACCGCCTGACTGGGAATATGCGTACCAGTACCCGTCAGATTGTCTGCGCATTACTGAAATTATGCTTCCTGGTGTACGCAATCCAACAGCAGCAATGCGCGTTCAGTACGAAGTTGGTGCAGACACCAACGGAACAGGAAAATTGATCTACACAGACCAGCCGCAGGCATGGCTCAAGTATGTCTCTCGCGTTTCAGATGTAAACATGTTTGATGCCATTTTTATGGAGGCGCTGGCCTGGCGTCTTGCGGCAGCCATTAACATGGCGCTGACTGGGAATGCGGATCTCGGTACATTTGCTCTCAATATGTACAATCGCGTGATTCTTAGTGCTGGCTCGCATAGCCAGAATGAATCACAGGAACCACAGCCACCGGTTGACGAGTTTACCATTGCGAGGTTGTCCTGATGGCTATCAGTTGGATCCAGCCCAGCTTTGCCGGTGGTGAGATTGGACCGTCGTTGTACGGGCGTATTGACATGGCGAAGTACCAGGTGGCATTGCGCAAGTGCGATAACTTTATCGTGCGGCAGTATGGCGGCGTTGAGAATCGACCAGGTACGCGTTTTGTCGGTGCCGCCAAATACCCAAATCGGAAATGCCGCCTGATCCCGTTCCAGTTCTCGACGGTTCAGACCTATGCTCTGGAGTTCGGACACCAGTACATGCGCGTTATCAAAGATGGTGCGTTGGTGCTGAACAGCAGCAATGTTATTTATGAAATTGCCACGCCATATACTGAAGCCGATCTGTTCCGAATTAAATTCACGCAAAGCGCCGACGTGCTTACGCTTGTTCATCCGGCATACCCGCCGAAAGAGTTGCGTCGCTATGCGCATGACAACTGGCAACTGGTTGATGTGGTAACGAAGAACGGACCATTTGAAGATATCAATATTGACGAGTCAGTGACGGTTTATGCCAGCGCCAGCACCGGGACAATTACGTTAACGGCAAGCGCCTCTATTTTTGGCGCGGAGCAGGTAGGCAAATTGTTCTATCTGGAACAGCCTGCAGTGGATTCTGTGCCGGTATGGGAAACCAGTAAGAGTACGTCAATTGGCGATATTCGCCGTGCAGACAGTAACTACTATCGCGCCGTTACAGTAGGCAAAACAGGCACTTTGCGCCCTTCGCATACAGAAGGCACATCATGGGATGGCTGGGGCGGATCCGGTGATGATGATACTGGCATTGAGTGGGAATATCTGCACAGTGGTTTTGGCATTGCCCGTATCACTGCTGCAAATGGAACTACTGCAACTGCCGAGGTGATTTCCTATATCCCTTCGCAGGTAGTTGGCGAGGATAATGCCAGCTATAAATGGGCTAAATATGCCTGGAACAGTGTTAATGGTTATCCTGGCACTGTTGTTTATTATCAACAACGTCTTTACTTCGCCGCATCGACTGCGTTCCCTCAGACTATCTGGGTCAGCCGTACCGGGGATTATAAGGATTTTGGCAAAAGCAATCCTACGCAGGATGACGACAGAATTATCTACACCTATGCCGGGCGTCAGGTTAATGAGATCCGCCACCTGATTGATGTCGGTTCGCTGGTGGCGCTGACTTCCGGAGGTGAGTACGTCATCACCGGCGACCAGAACAAAGTGCTTACCCCATCATCATTTGCATTCAGCTCTCAGGGATCAAATGGCTCGAGCAATGTCCCACCAATTGCCGTGGCGAATATTGCTCTGTTCGTCCAGGAGAAAGGCAGTGTTGTCCGTGATCTGGCCTACTCATTCGATGTTGACGGCTATCAGGGGAACGACCTGACCATCCTTGCCAATCATCTTTTTCAGAAGCACAGCATTGTTGACTGGTGCTTCTCTATTGTCCCTTACTCCAGCGCCTTCTGCATTCGTGATGACGGTAAATTACTGGTGATGACCTATTTGCGTGATCAGCAGGTTTTTGCATGGGCACCACAATCCAGTACCGGAAAATATGAAAGCACATGCAGTATCAGCGAAGGCAATGAAGATGCGGTGTATTTCGTCGTTAACCGAACCGTTAACGGGCAAACAGTGAGATACATCGAGCGACTGTCCAGCCGTTTATTTACCAGCGATGAAGATGCTTTCTTTGTTGATTCTGGCCTTAGCTATGATGGAAGAAATACGTCTGACAGAACGATGATCATCACTGGTGGTTCTGGCGAATGGGATTACCGCGAGGAATATACAATCAGTGTTTCTGGTGGTGCGTACTTCACCAGTAGTGATGTCGGTGCGCAACTACAGTTCCCTTATACCGGAACTGATCCTGATACTGGCGATGAAGTGTCAAAAGAATTACGTTGCGACATTATTTCTGTAACCAGCAATACCGCAGTAGTGGTTCGTGCTAACAGGAACGTCCCGCCATCCCTCAGGAATGTGGCCACCACGAACTGGCAGATGGCGCGCCGGACATTTGGAGGCCTGTCTCATCTTGAAGGCCAGACCGTAAACATTCTCTCTGATGCGAACGTGGAACCACAGAAAGTGGTTTCCGGAGGTGCCGTCACGCTGGAATCACCTGGGGCTGTTGTGCACATCGGCCTGCCAATAACTGCTGAATTCGAAACACTGGATATCAACATTAACGGACAGGAAACGCTGCTGGACAAAAAACAGGTGATCCCGTCCGTTACTCTGGTTGTGAATGCCAGTCGCGGCATCTGGGCGACTACGCCCGGCGGCAAATGGTACGAATATCCACAGCGTGAATTCGAGTTCTACGATGATCCTGTTGATGATGCTACCGGAAAAGTAGAAGTGAAACTGGACAGTAACTGGGGCAAAAACGGACGTGTAAAAATCCGTCAGCTTGACCCGTTGCCGCTGTCTGTTCTTGCCGTTATTCCTCGCCTTACTGTTGGGGGATTCTGATGATCGATGTTCAAATTATTCCCGCTACCGAAGAGCATCTTCAGATGATTTTGCCGGATGTTCGTCAGGCTGATATTGACGAACTGTATGCGGTATCGCTGATGACTACCAAAGATGCGCTGCGTGTTGGTCTGCGCACTGCGACTATGGCCTGGTCAGGGTTCGCGAACGGAGAACTGGTAACCATGTTTGGCGTATCTCCGGCGTCAATGATCGGTGGCAATGGTACGCCCTGGCTGGTAGGAACCAGCCGTATTGAAAAATATCAGAAGACATTTCTTCGCCACTGCCGCCCTGTATTGCAGCAGATGCTGGCAGTTTATCCGCGCCTGGAAAACTACGTCGACGAGCGAAACCATGTTGCCAAAGCATGGCTGCACTGGCTTGGATTCAGGCTTGAAGAAGCCGCGCCTTATGGTGCTCTTGGTCTTAATTTCCACAGATTTCACATGGAGAGAAAATAATGTGCGATCCGGTTATTGCTGGTGGCGCAATGCTCGCCATGAGTGGCATTCAGGCATACACCCAGTACCAACAGGGAAAGTATGCCTCGAAGGTTGCAGAAGCGAACGCAGATATAGCCACAGCTCAGGCAAATGATGCAATAAACAGAGGTAACGCTGAAGCTGAGCAACGGCGCAGAGAGACCCGACAGCGGCTTGGTACACAGGCGGCGACAATGGGGGCGACCGGCGCTGATTTATCTACAGGTAACGCGCTGGATATATTTGGCGACACTGCCCAGTTTGGCGCTCTTGATTCGCTGACGACGGTGAATAACGCGCAACGCGAGGCTTACGGTTATCAGGTTCAGGCTGCCAACTATAAAGCAGAAGCCAGTTCAGCCCGTAAACAGGGGAATGTGGGAGCAGCAACAACTTTACTCACTGCGCCTCTGAAGGCATACGGTGCGTACCAGATGTTTGGTGGGACGTGGAGTCCGTTTACTCAAAGCACTCCTGCGCCAATCGGGGCAGCAGCAGGAACCAGATTACCCGGAGGATTATAATGCCAGTCGTACCAACAGTATCCGGACGCCAGGTGCAAAGTCGTGGTGTGCAAACCGGTGGTTTTCAGACCTTCGATGTTCCTCAAGCAGGTCAGGTGCTGGCGAATGTCGCAGATCAGTATGCGGTGGCATATGGTGAAGCCAGGCAGAAAGCGAATGTTGCATTGTCTCAGGATGCCATACTTCAGCTTAATCAGCGCAGCAATGAACGTCTTTATAACCCTCAAACCGGTTTTTATGCACAACAAGGCAAAAATGCGATTGGTAAGGGGCAAGAGTACATATCTGGATTTGATCAGGATGTGGAAGAAATAGCTGCTTCATTGACTGATGAAGCAGCAAGAAATATGTTTTTGCAACAAGCCAGAACACAGAAAATTCAGTTCAGTACTGGAGTTCTCAGACATGAGATAGGGCAGACAAATGCCTATGAAGATGAGCAATATCAGGCAACGAGAAAATTATGGATACAAAATGAAGCGGATGCCTGGAATGACCCGCAAACTGCTACTTTAGCCAGAAATTCCAGAATGGTAGCTATTGCCAGATATGGAGCAGCCAGGGGATGGTCACAAGAACGCATTCTGGAAGAAATAGAAAGTGATGATCGCAGTGCCACAGAAATGCGGGCGAAGAATTATGCCGCTGCTAACCCGGAAGGATGGTTAAATGGTCAGTTTCAGAAAAATGATTCTGGAGGCATGGACATGCGTGCCATACGCCTTGTTGAATCAGGTGATCGTCATTTTAATCCTGATGGTAGTATTCTTGAAGGACCGAAAACATCTTCTGGAGAGAGGGCCCAGGGGAAATACCAGTTAATGCCGGGCACAGGGAAAGAACTGGCGGCCAAACGTGGCGTTGAATACAACCCTACGGACGAACAACAGCATGAAATGCTTGCCAGTGACTATGTAAATCAACTGTATGGTAAGTACGGCTCAGAAATATTGACCGGAGCAGCATATAACTGGGGGATGGGTAACGTGGATAAACTGATCGCCAAAGTCGGTGATCCGCGTAAAGGTGAAATATCAGAAGAAGAATTTATCCGAAATCTTCCATCAGAAACACAAGGGTGGCTTTCCCGATATAGAAAAAATAAAACTGGAATGGATCCGCTGACTATTTATCAAATAGATAACCTTGCTAATAGTCAGATAGAAAAGCAAAGGAAGTTAATATTAGAACAGCTTGAGCCAGCTATTAATAACACCATGGCCCAGCTATATAACGGTGAGGTTCCAGATTATATACCGGCTCAGGAGACTATCATCAGGGGGTATGGAAAAAATGCAGATAAAATAATCAATCAACTGGATATAGCGATTGATAACGCGAGAATATTCCAGGCAATTCAGTATTTACCTCCTTCTCAGCAGCAAGAAGAAATGCAGAAAGTGAAGCCTGAGGTTAACGATCCTCACTATGCGTTAAAACTCGATGCTTACGGAAAATTGTCTGCATTGCTTCAGAGATCAAATGAAGCAATTCAGGCGCAACGGGATTCACGCAGATTCAATGAGGCGCTGACAATAGGTGAAAAATTAGACCCAAGCAACAAGTCAATGCAGAAAGCTGCTGATTACACAGAAATGGCGCAGAACTTTCGTATTAATGATGCCTCCACTCATGATGGGGTTGTTCGGCTTGTGGCTCAGACTGGCATAATGCCTTCGCAGGTCATCACGCAGCTTTCAGCAGTATCCCGATCCAGCAATCAGGAAGTGGTTAAAAATGCGGCGGAACTGTTTAGTCGGTTATATGAAACAGACAATGCATCTATTGGAAATATGCCGAAGGATATGCAGGGTTTTTATCTGACTGTTAAGCAACTAACTGATGCAGGGATGTCTTCAGATGCTGCTATTGTGGAAGCGCAGAGTAAGACATACAACCAGACAGATGCACTAAGGGCGCAGCTCTCATCTGTTCAGAGTACAAGAGAATACAAAAAAGAGCGTGACAGCGCAGCCAATTCTGCTGTCAGCAATATGGCTCATTGGCTTCGCTGGGATCCGTCTGCGGATGACCAGACGCCGGAAGCAGCGCTCTTTCGCAATGACTATCAGATGCTGTATGACGTTAACTATCGCCTTGCTGGTGGTAACGCTGACGTAGCGAAGCAAATGACCAACCAGCAGATAGCCCGCACCTGGAGTATCAGCGAGGTCAACGGGGAAGCACAGTTTATGAAATATGCACCGGAGGCGCTTTATCAATATGGACCGTCAGGCTGGATTGCAGCGCAATGGAAAGCTGAAAAAGAAAAAATCATGTATGGCGATGACTTGCATAAACCAGCTCCTTCATTTAACCGACCTTCAACTGAGGCTGGTGCATTGGGACTGAATACACCACGCTCACTGGTTGGAGGTGAGTTGATTCTTGTTCCTGATTTATCAACTCCGAGAGATAAGCTTTATTCAGTTGTGATCAGAACAAAAGATAAAGATGGTATTACGAGGGATGATTTATTTTATGACAAGCATGGAAGACTGATGCGCTGGGGGCCATCACTAGAAGATTGGGAACCTTATAAGAAAATGCAGCAGGAACGGGAGCAGCACGAGCAGGAAGAAATTATGCGTGGACAGGCTATACAAAACTTCAAAGACAAGCATCGTGCTCTGGATGAGCAGTATCAGCGCCTGCATAACGAACGTATGGACAAATTTAAAGATTACTTTTCGTGGGGATCTAAATAATGCCGTTCTATCCTGTATCTGAATCAAACAATAACGGATTTATTTCTGCTGGTCGCGCCATTCCTGAACCTGATGAACAGAGTTTTGATGTGCATCCGCCAGAAGGTAAGAACCCTGAGCCTCGCCAAAAAGAGCCTTCATTGCTTGCCGCAGCAATACGACAGAACAATATTCTGGCTGGTTTTTTCCGTCCTGCCAGACAGTTTGAACCGGTCGAGGGTTATAACCCATATGCTGATAAAAATGAGTTGCACGGCTATGAATACTGGGGTGCGAAATTTGCAGGTTCCCGCTCGCCAGAAGAAACAGCGTGGATTAAGCAGCAGATAGATGATGAAAATGAAGATCGGCGTTTTATCTCTGAAGCAGGCTTAGCTGGTGGAATTGCCAGTGCAACAGCGATGCTTTTTGACCCGGTTACTGTTGCGTCAATGTTTATCCCAGGTGCTCAAGGAGGGGCACTGGCGCGTATTGGCTCACAGATTGCGATTGGTGCTGCCGGTACTGCATTAAGCGAGGTTGTACTGAATAATCAGCAAATAACACGCTCATGGGGTGAAAGTGCCGCTCACGTTGCAGCGGGTGCGATAATGAGCGGCGTGTTTGCCAGTGCTGGTGTTGCGCTTTCGCCATCTGTCCGGGCTGCAGCCACGCGTGAGGTTGCTGATGCTCTTGATAATATGAGCATTACATCAGCGACTGACAGGGCTGCCGCTTCGCTTTCCGATGGTGGTAGTGTTGGTGCTATGAAAATTGATACAGCGACTCTGGATGATTTAACCCCTGTTTCCGGTGGGCGGGTTGGAAAGGCTGCATGGAAAGCAGGGAGCTATCTTACTCCTTTGACAAGGTTAATGGAGTCTCCGTCCAAGACGGTGCGAAAAACAACGCTGGAGTTAGCCGAAAATAATTTCACCCTTAAAGGAAATGAAAGGGGGATTGAAACACCGGTAGCTGTAGAAACCCGTACACGTGGATGGCAGCGTGAAGAAGCTGCTGTTGTTGTCGGAAATAAACAGGCATACGCAAAGTATAAAGCTGATGGTGGTGACATGAGTTTTGATTCATTTCGTCAGCAGGTTGGGAATGCTATGCGAAGCGGTGATGTGCATGCTAATCCTGTTGTTCAGGAAACGGCGCAGGCGATGCGAACTGTATTAAATCGGGTAAAAGTTGAAATGCAAAAGCTTGGTTTATTGCCGCCAGATGAAGAACTGAAAGCATTAGGCCAGGCAAGCTATTTCCCACGCATATATAAAGTTGGAAAAATAATCAGTGAACGCGATAAATTTCGACGCATTTTGGTTGACTGGTGGTCGAGAGGAAATAAAACACTGGATCCTGAGGATGCTGAAATTGCAGCGGATATCGTAATTAATAAAATTACTGGTGCTAAGGTTCCACAGGATTTTGTCAGCGTATTTTCTGTAAAAGCCGCAGGTAGTACGAAAGAAAGAACATTAAATGTTCCTGATAGTCTTATCAGGGATTATCTTGAAAGTGATGTGAATTACGTGCTGCAACGTCATATCCGTGAAGCGGCAGCAGAAATTGAGTTGACGAGAACATTTGGCAAACGAACTATGACTGAGCGTCTGCAATTAATTGAGGACGAATATGACAGTCTGTTACGGGAAGTGCCTGAAAAAATAAAGGCGAAATATGACGAAAGTGTGGCAAATCTGAAAGCACGTTATGAGAGCAATGGTGAAGTTGTTCCTCAGGGTAAACTCGATTCATTAATGCGAAAGTACGAAAAGGAATTACGGAAAGAACAGTCCAGACTTTCAAAATCAAGAGCAAATGATCTCAGAGACATAACAGCATTACGCGATCGTCTTGTTGGTACATATGGGATGCCTGATGATCCGTCTTCGTTTTTTGTTCGTGCTGGCGCTTTTCTGCGGGATGTGAACTTCACGACCAAACTCGGTGGAATGACAGTATCAGCTATTCCAGATCTGGCCAGAGGGGTTATGGTTAATGGTTTCCGTAACACCATGAAAGGCTATGCTTCTCAGATATCCCAATCACCGGCATTTAAGGCCAGCAAAGAAGAGATGTTGAAGATGGGTATCGGACTGGAAACTGTACTGCATTCACGCTCTCGTGCAATTGGTGATCTTGTTGACAGCTCTTCCAGGACAACAGCAGTCGAAGCCGGAATGGAGCGAATTACTGATGCCTTCGGCAAGCTGACACTCATGGATCGCTTTAATGACATAAACAAATCCATGAACGGAATGGTTATTTCAGACGGTATTTTGTCCGGTGCATTTCCTGCACGCCGCCTGGCAAAACTCGGTATCAACGACAATATGGCTGCACGTATTCGCAGTGAGTTCGGGAAACATGGCGAGGTAATTGATGGATGGCACATTGGTAACTTTGATAAATGGGATGATCAGTACGTTGCCGGAGTATTCCAGTCAGCGGTTCTGAAAGACGTTAATAACACTATCATCACCCCCGGTATTGGTGACACACCTTTATGGGCGAGTACGTCATGGGGGCGAACGATATTTCAGTTTAAATCATTCACAACGGCTTCATACAACCGTGCGCTACTTGGTGGGTTACAGGAAGGAACTGCGCAGTTTTATTATGGCACTGCATTTCAGATTGCTCTTGGCTCACTGGTCTATGCGCTTAAAGAAGCATCGAAAGGGAAGGATGTTGACTGGTCACCAGAGAAGCTGGTGCTTGAGGGTATAGATAGATCCGGTATTCTTGGGCCATTGATGGAATATAACAACATGGCTGAAAAGGCTACTGGTGGTGCTGTTGGGCTGGGGGCTTTATTTGGCACCGGCACACAGTCACGCTATGCCAGCCGTGGCTTTGTGAGTTCTTTGTTCGGCCCGTCATTCAGTCTTGCGGACAGCATCATTGATGTGACCGCAGGAGTGTTGAATGGTGATGCCGGTGATCGTATTGTGCATAATGTCCGAACCCTGATACCAGGCAATAACCTGTTCTGGATTGCGCCACTAATAAACCAGGTGGATCCGGTGATGCGGTGAGTTAAACACCTTTAGCATGATTCAGGGGAAACCCCAATATTAAATATGAGTGATTCCCCTGAATCAGCATAATAATGTAATATTATTGACTTACGTTGTTTTCTTGCTTCGTAGAATAAACGCTCTTGCGGCGATAATTTGTGAAAACTGCCGGATGCACAATATATGTTTTTTAACTTTTCGCGGGTTTCTTTTATTGTATCTTCTGATATGTATTTTAGGTATTTATCCGTATAGATGTTGCTACTATAAGAAATTAATGTTTTGCTGTTGTTGTGATGTATTGTATTTTTATCGTTAAAGTCTGTATTTTTATTTACTGTCATTAGGTTTTTAATGATTACATGTAATACAATAGTCTTCCCATCATCAATTCCATATTTGATGTCATAGTCAGTATATTTATTTGTTATACCGCTTCCTGATAGCGGCACTATGTACTCTGAGAAAAATGAGTTTGCCGTGTGACCATCAAGAGCAATAGCAGTTTTTTTGTGGTAAAAATAAAACAATATTGAGAGAGTCAAAATAATAGCGACGCCTAATGCAACCTTTAATATAGATATGGTTTTCAAAATATCGCTCCTTGTTGTAACATACATCAGTAATGTGGCGTTTTTCAATTGTATTAAAGACGTGTAATATGTACACGCCTTTTGTTCTTCCTATTCAGGTATTTCAATTCCAAAACCATCTGCATCCCATGAGTTTTCACAGATGATGTAACCTAGTTCATTGAGCTTATTAAATGTTTTTTCAAAGATGATCTGGTAATCATTATCTGCAAGTGATTCCAGTTCAAGGTCATTAAGGTTTATATAAAAACTTGTATGTCCAAGTGTTATTTTCTTATTAATTTCATTAAAGGTTCTTTTGAAAATAATATTTAATATTTCATGTCGTGCATTGTTTGCAATAATTTTTGCTTCATAAGCAGAAATTACGTCATCTTCATGAATATCTTTCAGAAAGCTGGTGTCAAGACGTTGTACTATTTCAGCGTTCATTGATCGCTTATTGGCTTTTGCAGAAATTTCTATTTTTTCTTTTACTTCAACGGGAAGTCTGATCCTTAGTTGTGGATCTTCTCTGCTCATGTTCTTCACCAAATATTGAGTTACTTGCAATGATTGAAGTATGCCTCACCGTGTGCTTGACATCAATGACGCACGGTGTGACAATTGTTTTGCCCCACGGTGGGGCTAAGGAGATATGAAATGCAAAAAGCAAAAGAGATGTGTCAACGACGAGTTCGTTTTCCGGACGATGTGAAGTTAGCTATTGAAAGAAATGGCGAAAAAGAATGCCGAAAGTTCAATACAGAGATTATCTATCAGCTGAGGAAAGTGTATGGACTCACTGGTGAGAAGAATAGCGTGGCATAAAACAGCGAAGCCCAACGGTGGCCAGACCGTCAGGGCTTCAGTATCGTAAAACTACGTATAGGAATTAACGACATGACGAGTATAGCAACAGCGGTATCTACTATCAACGTGCCATTCCACGGCGCAGAACTTTATGTTGTCAATCACAACGGAGAACCGTACACCCCAATGAAACCTATCGTTGAAGGCATGGGTATGGATTGGGCTTCACAGTTTACGAAAATGAAGCAGCGGTTTAAAACCTGCATTGTGAAAATCACAATGCAGCTTCCTGGGGATGAACAGCGCCGTGAGATTATTTGTTTGGCACTTCGCAAACTTGCTGGCTGGTTGCAAACCATCAGCCCTAACAAAGTCCGTCCTGAAATCCGCGACAAGGTAATCCAGTATCAGGAAGAGTGTGACGATGTGCTCTACGAGTACTGGACTAAAGGCCATGTGGTTAACCCACGCAAAGCTAAAAAGGCGTTGCCGGGTAAAATAACCACTGAACAGCAGGAAGCCATTAAACAACTCGTCATGAGTCGCGGTCAGTCTCTGCCAAAAGAAAAACAGGCTAAGGCGATGATCACCATGTGGTCGTCACTGAAATCTCATTTTGGCTGTTCGTACAAAGAAATTGATGAAGATCAATTCGCCGAAGCGTTGTCTCTTGTTGCTCGGGTTCCGCTTGAAGGGGAGCATCTCCCTGCTGGATCTGCATCAGAGAATGATGAAGTGGCAGTCAAGATGTTAGATGCGCTTCGTGAGGCAATTAAAACACAGACAAAATGTTATGGTTATCCGCTGAAGCCCGGCTACCGCAGTCTGATTCATTCGCCGTCGGGTGTTCTCGGCCTGACGGAGAACTCACTGCTGATGAATTTGCTGAACCAGTTACAGGAAGACGGGCATGACGTATCGGGCGCGGCGGCGGAACTGACCACCATGTTCTGCTACATCGTCGGTGTGAGTAAATGCCTGCGTGATATCCAGACTCACGCGGAGTACATCAACGACAAAGCAGGATTCTTCTGACGGGCGGCGGCACAGGGA
>OHAC01001336.1_pt1 | contig 22973 bp, 20 predicted proteins | sample 1577051 | NCBI WGS metagenome assembly OHAC01 (sample SAMEA3541499, study PRJEB24748) | human gut metagenome | biome: human gut; feature: human-associated habitat; material: faeces | place: China | collected 2012 | reverse complement strand
AGTCATGGATGACTCGTTGTTGCCGTTCACGTCACTCCGAAAAAATCTAACTCAGGCACACTTAGACTTTTCTTATTTTCGTACAACGGAACAAAAATTACTTCGGCTTTGCGCAAGATGCCATTCACAAGCCTATGAAACACCATTTGGACGGGCGATTTATTTCATAAACAAACCATCATTTGCTGGGAAACCCGATTCACCCACCACAGATCTCCGTGATCAGTTTCACCCACTTATCCGGATAAACTGCAAGCAGTTCTTCATGCTGCAGATCCAACTCATGCAGAACCGGTCTTTTAAAATGCTTTTGATATCGCGCACGATACTTTTCTCCCATTTTAAGGGCATATAAAATATGCATCTGAGTCCCGGCCGGATCAATCTGATCCGGCAGTGGCGTGATCAGATCAGAATAAAACTGGTTTTCGACACTCTTTTTTGTAATGTGGCTCATATCAGCATCCGGTGTCTTTATCATATCCATAAATGCTTTGATATAGCCATCGTCTTCTGCCATCATCTTTTCCATTTTCTTTTTCATAAAAGGAATTTTCATCTCACCTTTCTTAAGAAACGGATAAAAGATCGGTGCCATCAGTTTTGTCATAAGTTTCGCTGAAATCTTCCCGGACTGGTCTAAATCAGAACCACCTAAAATCCCATAATCCATATGGATATTCTGACGTGCTGCAAGTAATCCAACAAAGGAACCGCCAAGAGAACAGCCATACGCAGCACAGATATGTCCGTCAAATTCTTTCTTTATGTACTGCTCTATCTTTTCTGTTTCCTCTGTCATCGTTGGAAACTCTGTCTGCTCCGTCTCATCAAATCCATCATAGGAAACACATGCCACCTGAAAATATTCTTCTAACGGCTCTATCACTTTTCCAAAATTTCCTTTCCAGTGACAACAGGTTCCCGGGAAAAGGAAAATAACCGGTTTTTCTTTCTCTCCAAAACAATATACTTTCATAGAATTCTACCTTCTTTAAAATGCTTTTCATATGTTAGTTATTTCTAACTAATTTTATGATAACACTTGTATAAGAAGGTGTAAAGCTGTTCTGTTTTAGAGTTATTCTTCCACTTCCCATGAATCGCACAGTGACCGTACCCGGATCTTAGGCACGCCTTCTGCACCCTCCGGCAAAACAGCCGTGATCTCATAAGGTTCTTTTCCGGTCAGATGCATAAAATTATCCGACCAGACCAGATCCACATTACTCTCCACTGAAACGAAAAATGCCGGAGCATCTGATTTTAACCACACCGTCAGCAGATCGCCTTCTATCATTACATCAAAAGTAATCTCTGCTTTTTTGATCTGCATATGTTTATACGGTTTTGGCATTTCAACCTGACGGCTCAAAGTTCCATCGGAGTGTGTAAATACCGCCTCCACAAAAACTTCACTTTCCCTGCCTTCTATCACATCTTTCAAAGAAACCGGTCCCATTGCTTTCACGGACAACGGTTCACATACTGCACGCTGCGAATTTTTCCAGAGAACTTCCCCCAGCATATTTTTCACGAAAACCGTGACATCAGACGATACTTCCTGCATTGTCTCATTTTGCAGATATGGCGTATAGACTGCATCTTCAGATACCTTTAAGCTGCCGAGTACATCCGCATAAAAATGTCTTGAAAAATACTGCAGTGCCTTCCATCTTCCAAAATAATCAATACTTGCCCAGGATGCGACCGGCCAGTTATCATTTAACTGCCAGTAAATTGCACCCATACAGCGTCCCCTGTTTCTGCGCCAGTGTTCCACACCGCTTTTGATCGCGATTGCCTGCAGCACCTGGCTGATATAGATCAGACTCTCAAAATCTTTTGGATATAAAAAGTTCTCCGCAATATAATGCAGAATTTTAGCATTTGCAGAACCATTTTTCTGATGACTCTCCATAACTTCGGAAAAGATATTGCGATCCTCAGGCAGGGTAAAGGTATTGATGGTTTTTTTACAAGGGAACGACTGGAATCCAAATTCTGAGCAAAATCTAAAATAGTAATTTTCATAGTCAGAAAACGGCTTTTCTCCATGCCATACATCCCAGTAATGACGATCCCCGATATCATCGCTGTCCGGGTCCGTAAAATTACCGCCGGATGATGGGGAAGAAGGCCAGTAAAACGTTGCATCATCTTCACTCTTTAATGCTTCCGGGATCAGCTTTTCAAACATTGTCAGGTAATCCTGTTTTAATGCATCCGAATGATCATTAAAACCACCCCAGTGATCCCAGGCTGATTCCATCTCATTGTTGCCACACCAAAGTCCAAGACTTGCGTGGTGTCTTAATCTTTTTACATTATCTTTTGTTTCTTCTATAATGCTCTCCCGCAACGCATCCGTAAGTTCGTAGACATTGCAGGCATACATAAAATCCTGCCATACGATCAGACCATGCTCATCACAGTAATCATAGAAAACATCCGCCGGATAATATCCACCACCCCAGATACGGATACAGTTAAAATGACACGCCACCGCAATATCCAGCAATTCATAAATGCGCTCAGGTGTAATCTTTGAATAAATACAGTCCTCCGGGATATAATCCGCACCCTTGGCAAAAATCTTTACCCCATTGACACAAAATGCAAACTCCTCACCCCATGCATCCTTTTCCCGGCTGACCGTCAATGTACGCAGACCAATGCGCAGCTCTTTTACATCCAGAAATTCTCCGCCCAGAAAAAGTTCCGCACGCACCGTATAAAGCGGCTGTGCACCGTATCCGTTCGGCCACCAGAGTTTCGGATCTTCAACCAGACATTTTCCATCCGAAAAAGAAATCTGTTTTCCATCCGGTGTCTGCAACGTGATTTTTACCTCAAGATTATCTGCATTCTCTGCCAGTGTCGAATCATTGTTTCCCACACTTTCTTTCAATATCCGGGCATTACTTTCCGCACTCTGTGGTAATACCAGATACTCAGCTTCCGCAATTTCACCGTCCTGTGCCTTTTCCGGCAACATCACTTTTGTTTCTGCCGACAGAAAAACTTTTCCATCTATGTGTTCCTGTCTGATATGCAGATCAGACAGTTCTGCCTTCTCATAGCTGTCAATAAAAATATCACGCCAGATCCCCATATCCGGTAACTGTGGACCCCAGTCCCAGCCAAACATGGAATGTGCTTTCCGGATATACTGATTTCCTTCCATCGCACCGCATGCCGTGTAATGAATCTCTTTTCCCGCTGCCGGCACATGTTCGTTTACATATGCGATTGCAGAATGGATTTTCACTGTGATATTGTTTGTCCCGTTTTTCAGGACATTTGTGCACAGGATCCGGTAACGAAGATGCATGTTATCCACATGCTTTATCAGCATGCCGTTGATAAAAATATCTGCCACCGTGTCGATTCCGTCACAGCAGAGTGCATACACTCTTCCCTCTTCTTTTTTCAGTTCAAATTCCCTTGAAAAAATAAAATCATTTTTCAGCAGCTCTCTTGTCGGGTACTCATTCATCCGGTAAAATGGATCTTCAAGTAAACCGTGTTCTGTCAGTCCGGAAAGTACTGAACCCGGAATCTCCACCGGGCAGAGCAGTGTTTCATCCGCTTTTTTTAACTGCCAGGTACCATTTAAATAAAATTTTTCATGTTGTGCCATAAATATTCTCCATTCCCTTTCGAATCATTTTTTCAAAACTTTCCCGGAAATGCATATCATCCTCCGTGTTTCTCTTTTTTGGTCCTTTCAGATGATTCTTCCCGGATGCCCGCCTCGCCTTTTTATTCATATGGCGCTCTAACAGCATCCGGTCGATGTTATCATCCGTGTACCACCTTCCGGACTGATGGATCACAAATGCACCTTTTCCAAGTGCCATCGCCGCTACCCCATAATCCTGTGTCACAACGATATCTCCCTTCCGGCATAAATTAACCAGTGCAAAATCCACCGCATCTGCCCCGGCACCAATGATCTTTACTTCACTGTAATCAGAATATAAAACGTGATTCGTGTCACATAACAGCGTCACCGGTATCTTATATTTGATTGCAAGTTCTTCCACGATTCCCACCACCGGGCAGGCATCCGCATCCACATAGATCTGCATAAATTCTCCATTCCTGCATTTTTATTCATCATAATAAAATGATCTGTTAAACATACATTCCATTATTTGTATCTCAAATTCCTGTATGCCATAGAAGCTGTTTGTTCTGCTTACCTGTTGTATTATAACAAGGATCTTCTATAATTTCCAAATAAATCCGATCAAAAAAATTAGGGAAGCCCATCCGACCTCCCTAACTTATTTCTCATATAAAATGTTTGATTTCTATTTCCTGTTTTTCGATCAATAATTACTTATTTGTCTTCAGTTTATATGTTTTTCCGAATTCGCCATAATATTTTTTAGAACCTGATTTCACAAATCCACGAACGCGGAACTTATACGTTGCCCCCTTCTTTAACTGTATAATGTTTGCAGATGAAAAATCAGATGCTACCGTCTTTACTTTCGTAAACTCCTCTAAATCCGGATCATACATCCACACTTCATACCCGGATACGCCCTTTTGCTTTTTCCAGGATAATTTTATGGACTGCTTAGTTGCCGCAACCCGTTTTATATTATTTACTTTATTCGGGAGTACAATAACAGTTATATTGCTGGTTACACCTTGTGATTTTACGGAAATCTTACAGCTTCCCGGCGCTACTGCAACGATTTTTCCTTTTGATGAAACCTTTGCAACCGATGTTTTTGTTGACTTATATGTAAATTTCGTATTCTTGACAACTTTATCTGATTTTTTTAAAACTGCATCGATTGTTGTTTTGTCGCCAGGCTCAAGAATAACCTTTTTTTCAGAAAGCACTATTTTTTTCTCTGATTTTAGCTGAATGTCAGCAGTTGCATGTGGCTGTAATCCTAAATAATAAGTTCCTGCCATCAGAGAATATTTTTCTGTTCTTTTCAATACTCCTGACCGTGTTCCAACATTATATTCTTCGCCTACTCTTTCGCCATCTGAATTGTAGAGCTGAATCCAGCAGTCACTTCCACCTGTTTCCTGTGCAAAAAGTGTAAGATTTGTCTTTTCTGTCAGTTTTACAGTAACAAAATCATAATAATTCCACTCATGGCTGTTCCATGCCAGAATATCTGCCTTCCCTGCCTGTGGTGAATCATTTGCCGCAATATGGTATAACTTATCCAACTGAATCTTCGGCGCATCTTTCATTTCCCTTGTTGCCTTGATCGTTTGTTTTGCCATAACCTCTGCCGGCTTTGCAATTCCCCCGACAATCATGCCACAAAGCATAATTGCGCATACTGCCAATAGTCTGATTTTCTTTTTCATTCTCATTTCCTCCTTTTTCTATTTTTTATCATATATGTATGTCTCCTTCTTGTCAACATTTCGCAATTTGACACCTCTGTCAGAATCACTTAAAATGAAATCCAGAGACTTATTAATTCATAACAATAGATTGCCCGCGAAGCGTACATTCTATTATTTTACTAAACGATAAGGGGTTTTTTATTATGGTAGATATTCCAATGAGATCCTCTGCTCCCGTCACCAGACAGACCGTTCTTTCCATCAACGAACGCAAAGTTGAGGGGGCAAAAACAACACGAACCATCACTTCGATCAACCACACGTCATCTCAGGCAGTATCAAACGCATCCACACCGGCGTCAAAACCTTTACCTCCACTGGTACATATGGTGCAAAAAGGTCAGAAAACACCGCTGGAGAATTCCGGGAAGCTCACTTCCATAAAGGCATGTCTTGGATGGAATGTCAAAAATCCTGCCTGTGATGTGGATGTATCCGCATTTTTGCTCGGCTCATCCGGTAAAGTGATCGGTGATTCCTGGTTTGTCTTTTACGGGCAGACCGAAAGCCCGGATCACAGCACGGTTTTCCACGCTGACGGCGGCGCAGACCGCGAGATCATTTCCGTGGATTTTACCAGATTAGATCCATCCGTTGCCAGAATCGTATTTGTGCTGACGATCAATGAAGCATTTGAAAAAAATCTGAATTTCGGAATGCTTGAGGATGCGTATATCCGTATTATGGATCCTGCCGGCACCGAGCTGGTCAGCTTTAAAATGGATGAATACTATACGAACGTGACATCCATGATGATCGGTGAACTGTATCTGCATAACGGCGCATGGAAATTTAATGCCATCGGAAACGGCGTGGCAAAAGATCTCGCAGGACTGTGCAGTTTGTACGGCGTTCAGGTTATTTAAACAAAGGATTATATTTTGGAGGAAATTTGTTATGTTAACATTTGAAACAGTAAACGAACTTACTTTAAAGGTTACCTGCACTGGCAGTGATGTACTCTTTACAAAAGCAGGTGCATTTATCGCCGGAGAAAATGCCGATGGAAAGAATTACAAATTTGAAAAAGTCCTGCTTGGACCGCAGAATAATATCGGGCAGGCTCTGCTTGGTCAGCTTGCACGAAGAGTAACCGGAGAAAATCTCCCACTTATGAAGGTAACTTTAAATGGTGATTCTGTTACATATTACGCAAATTATGGTCAGCATGTTGTGGTCTATCACTTAGAGCAGGGGGAAACTATCTCAGTGGAATCCGAAAATATTCTCGCTTTCTCCCAGGATTGTGATTACAGTGTCCGTTTTATCGGTGTCGGTGTGCTTTCCCAGAAAGGTCTTGCAACTTCCACTCTGATTGCACGTGGAAAAGATGCATATGTTGCTGTGCTTTGTGACGGCAACCCGATCGTTTTAAGCAATGTGATGTCTCAGGATACGATCTCTGTTGATCCGGACGCTGTTGTATGCTGGGTTGGAAATGGACATTGTGATCCGCAGGTGACGGCTGATATTTCGTGGAAAACGTTTATCGGACAGGCTTCCGGGGAGTCTTACCAGTTTGAGTGGCATGGGAATTGTCCGGTTACAGTGATTATTCAGCCTTCGGAGAGGAAGGGCGGAATCAGTGTGAGTATGGATTAGTGGCTGGCACTTTACCTCACATACCAAAAACGGAGTCTGTTGCAAGTGGTATTATCCTGTATGAATAATACCTGCTGCAACAGACTCCGTTTTTATTTTTATAACTTTTTCTAATAGGGCATCGGAAAATATTTTTTTCGATGTCATTTCCTCTATTTTTTTCCGGGCTCCGGATGTTTTCGGGATTTCATATTTTTGTGTGAATCCGTGTGGGACAAGTCCGCGGTCGGCGGTTAATATCATGGGGATATCAAAGGCGCTGTCTCCGGCGGCAATCACGAATTCCGGTTTTAGTTTCTGTCTGAGGCGGTCTACTGCCGTTCCTTTATTCAGGGTTTGCGGTACTACATATACTTTTTCACCGTTAGAAAAGACATCTACATATTTTGTATCGAGAGATGTTTTTAAATCATTTACAACTGTTTGGGGATCATTACATTTTGTAAAGAGAAACAGCTTTTCAATATACCGGAGTTCGAATTTTCTGCGTGGATCTTTTTCTAGCAGTTCCATTGCAAGATTCATTTCATCCCTGCTATCCGACACAAGGTGCAGGGAATCCTGATACCACGCTTCATCCCGCACACCATTTACCAGAAGGACACCACCGTTGCAGACCAATGCATATGGAAATGGTCCGATTCCCAGATCAATGCGCTGATATTGTTCCAACGTCCTAGTGGTCGTTGGAACAATGAGCATTTCATTTTTTACGAGCTGCAGGAGATGATATGTTTCCTCTGTGATGTAAGATATTTCTCTTCCCTGATAGAGTTCCACATTTCGCTTCTGCGGCCCGATGTCATGTTTATAGGAATAGATGAGTGTATTATCCAAATCGGTATGAAAGGCGATCATTTTTTCGAAACAATGGCTTTTCTTACCATATCAACCGGAATAATGAGCACTGCTAACAGCATGGAAACAAATAATGCTTTTGCATTCAATGTCGTTGTGCTGAATACCTGACCACCAATCTCAATGATGATGGTCTGAAGTATAAAGATCACACCCATAACAATGATAAAATTCTTGTTCTCTTCAATGTGTTCAAATACATTAAATCTCTCAGATCTGGTATTTAAGCTGTTAAAAATGATTGAATAAATGAAAAAAGCAAACATAAATGTTTTTTCATATAATTCCGGATCCGCGCAGCCTGCCGGTGTTACAAAATCTGTAATCCCACCAATGTTTTCCAGGATCAGGATGGAGCCAAGTGTGATAAATACAGAGCTTGTTCCGATTGCAGATTTAATATAAGTTGTTAAAATGTTATCTTTTCTGAGTGCCGGTTTTTCATTCATGTATCGGTCGAGAATCGGCTCTCCGCCAAATGCCATGGCTGCCAAAGTATCCATGATCAGATTGATCCATAAAATCTGGACAATGGAGAATGGCTCGGTCCATCCCAGGATCGGCGCAATAATGTTCATCAACAGGGTACTGATATTGACGGTCAGCTGGAAGATTAAGAATTTACCAACTGATTTTGACATTGTTCTACTGTTCAATACGCAGTCCTTAATGGAAGTCAAACTGTTATTTAAGATGACAACGTCACCTGCCTCCTGTGCAACTGCTGTACCGTCTCCCATGGCAAATCCGATATCTGCCTGTTTTAATGCCGGTGCATCATTAACACCGTCTCCGGTCATACCGCAGACATTATCAAGCTGCTGTGAAATAGAAACAAGTCTCTTTTTATCAAGCGGTTTTGCCCTGCTCACCACGCGGAGATTCGGAAGTTTTTTCTTTAACTCTTCATCTGACATCTGCTCTAACTCTTCATGTGTGAGAACAACATCGTTCTGCTCGTCTTTTAAGATACCAGCTTCCTTTGCGATGGCAACTGCTGTTTCCTCCGCATCACCGGTTACCATGACTACCTGGATGCCGGCATTATTTAAAATCTCAACTGTCTCAACCGCATCGGTTCTTACGTTATCTCTTAAGCAGAGCACTGCCATCAGAACTGTTTTTCCATCTGCAATCTTTGCAACAGAAAGCAATTTCATCGTTCTCTTTGCCTGAGCGAGCATCTGATCTTCCACAGCTTTTTTATCTGCTGCAGTAAATTCTTTTTCTTCACCGGATGGAAGCATATAATGTGTTACTTTATCAATGATGTTTTCGGTTGCACCTTTCCAGTAAACCAGTCCGTTTTTCAATGTAACGGTAGCGCATTTCTTTTCCGAATCAAATCCGCTGATATCGGCAACTTTATCCGGATCATTTTTAGAATCATCATAGCCATGCTCTAGGGCATATCCCAAAAGAGCCCTGTCCATGTTGTTACTTCCGATTGGCTTTCCTTCGGATACTTTTGCAAGGTTGTTTAATGTAATTGCCTCAATAAATTCCTGACTCGGAATATGTTCTGCGATTTTACCGTCACCGGTGATAAATTCTACTAAAGATAAATTACCCTGTGTAATCGTTCCTGTTTTATCACTGAATAAAACATTCATATATGCAGAATCGGAAAATGCTGCCTTGTGGCTGACAAGAATATTTTTCTTGTACATGGACTCTGTGTTCATGGACTGCACCAGACTGTTCATCATCGGAAGACCTTCCGGCACTGCCATGATAACGATAGATGCCATCAACATAACTGCCTCTGCAACCAAAAGCAGAACATAAACAACTGTGATTGGTTCATCCGTACGGATCAGGTTCAGTACAACATCTAATACGCCTGCAATGGCAGCCGCGGACACACCAAGTTTACCGATACCGGCAGCTACCACTTCCAGTTTCAGGCTTGAAGTATCTTTTCTCTCGTCCTCTTCATTATCATCCGTCAGAGCCTTGTTGATCTTTCCAAGCTCGGATGCATCACCGATGACGGTTGCAACCATATACCCTTCACCGGAGGTCACTACTGATCCCATAAATACTTTGTTTGCAGATGCATAATCTGTAGATTCCGCTTCATCAAGATTATCAGCAGCCGTTTTATTCTCATCTCTTGACTCACCGTTTAATGCAGCCTGTGAAACTTTGATGTGTCCTTCAAATAACACACCGTCGGTCGGTACCTTATCACCAGCCTGAACGAGGATCGTATCACCTTTTACAATCTCACTGGTAAGGATATTGACCAGTTTTCCATTTCTCATGACTTTTGCATAAGTCTTGTTGTATTCTTCCTGTAATGCCTCACTTCTGGAACTGTTGCGGTACTCGGATAATGTACTGAATCCGGTTGCCAGTGCGATTGCTAAAACAATACTTATAATCTCAACAACATCGTTTTCTCCTGCTAATGCCGGTACAAACACACCGATAACAGAAATGACGATTTTCATGACCAGTGCTGCACATAATACTTTGATCCAAATGTCATCAAATGCTCCGATGAACATCGACCACAGTGATTCTGTCTCTTTTTTTGCAAGAGCGTTTGTTCCAAAATCCTGTTTGCTCTTGTTTACTTGTGAGTCTGACAGACCTCTCATAAGCTCTTCTTTATTTATGTTACTCATTTTGGGTAGTTAACCTCCTCTAATGTATCAATCTTTTTTATACAAATCTTCTGCTCAGTTCTCCCAGTCCCGGGTCATTTGTACCCTGTCCAACAGCGCTGAACTTCCATTCTCCGTTATGTCTGTACACTTCTCCAAATATCATTGCCGTCATACCGGAATAATTTTCAGTCAGGTTGTACTTGCACATTTCATTATTGTTTCTTGCATCAACTAAACGGATGAATGCATTCTCAATCATGCCAAAATGCTGATGTCTCTGAACCGCCTGATAAATATTTACAACGATTACGATTTTGTCGTACTCCTGTGGTACTTTTGCAAGGTCGATCACGATCTGCTCGTCATCTCCATCACCGGCTCCTGTCAGGTTGTCTCCTTGATGATTTACGGTACCTGATTTATGGTGCAAATTACCAAAATAAACGATGTCTGATTTATCCACCAGTTTTCCATTCTTTAACATCAGTGCGGATGCATCACAGTCGATCGGCTGCTGCTTTGATCCGCCCCCGAATAAAGCACTTAAAAATCCACCTCCGGATGAAGACTGCTGCACTTCATCCCATCCAAGACCGACAATAATCTTTGACAATCCTGCGTTATCTTTTGACAGACTGACCTTCTGTCCTTTCTGTAAACTAATTGACATTATAAATCCTCCTTGTTTTGCGGAGCAAAATGCGAACCCCCTGGTGAGCAGAGGATTTTACTCCTTGTTTTGCGGAGCAAAATGCGAACCCTCTGGTGAGCAGAGGATTTTACTCCTCTTATGCCACTTCAATTCCATAGTGTCCGCAAAGTGCTGCGAGTCCGCCCTGGAAGCCGCTTCCGATCGCATTAAATTTCCATTCGCCGTTATGTCTGTATAATTCACCGACAACGACTGCTGTCTCAATGGAGAAATCCTCTCCTAAGTCATAGCGGATCATTTCTTTTCCGGTTGTCTCATCCACCAGACGAATGAAAGAATTAGATACCTGTCCAAAATTCTGGCGTCTTGCCTCCGCCTCATAGATCGTTACGGTAAATGCGATTCTCTCAATGTTTGCCGGTACTTTGGAAAGATCGATCTGGATCTGCTCGTCATCGCCTTCTCCCTCTCCGGTTAAGTTATCGCCCATATGTTTTACAGACTCGCTCGGATGAGCCAGATTTCCATAAAATACAAATTCTTTGTCTGTCGGGCACTTTCCATCTGCTCCCAGCATAAATGCTGCTGCATCCAGGTCAAAATCTACACCGGAATCAAATGCATTGACATCCCAGCCAAGACCAACCATGATATTTTTCAGTCCCGGATTTCCTTTTGTTAAATCTACTTTCTGTCCTTTTGATAAATTAATTGGCATAGTATTACCCTCCTTAGAATAAATGAATCTATAGTTATTAGAAATAACTTACTTGTTTGCCGGCGGCATATGATACTGTCTGTTGAAATCCGCCTTGATCGCCTCAAGTCTTGCCTGATCTTCCACACGTTTCTTTCTGCAGTCTTCCTGAATTCTTTTCGTTTCTTCAATACCACTGGTAATCGTTCTCCAGGTCGTCTCAAGTGTTTCAATCTGGATTGAGCTTCCGGATGCCATCTTAGCGGTAGCCTTTGAAACTTCCACAGTATTCTGCGCATTTTTGATCAGCATCTCGTTGGTCTTCTTATCCAGAGCAGACATTGCTTCTGCCTGAATGCGCTGGCGTTTCAGCAGAATTGCCTGTGCAAGTGCCTGTTTGAATACCGGAAGTGTTACAATAAATGCGGAGTTAATTTTTCTGACCAGATTATAGTTGCTGAACTCCATCGTTTTGATCATCGGAATGGACTGCATTGCAACGTTTTCTGCTGTCCGAAGATCCTGTGTACGCTGTTCCATCATCATCAGTGCCTGATTTAAGCTGGTAAGCTCGAACTGGATCGACTCGTCTCCGGTAACCGCCATATCCTGCTGTCTCTTTGCAATGTAATCTTCAATCTCTTTACATGCCTGCTCTCCGGCAAGAATGTATTTCACAAGTTCATGATAATAATTTACATTTGCCTCAAACATCGTATTTAATTTACGGTTTGACTGTTTGATCTCTGATTCATAGCCTTTGAGCTGAACATAGATCTTGTCGACTTCCTCGCCCATCGTGTGATATTTTGCAAGGATCTTGTCGAGCTGTTTTTTCATATTTCCAAATAATTTTCCAAACAGTCCCGGATTTTCCCTGATCTCGTCAATATCAAACTGATCCATGATCTTTGCCAATGTTTTTAACATTTCGCTGGTATCATCAAGCTGTGACATATTCATGCTGTTTAACACGACATCCGATGCTTTCGAAATTTCTTCTGCAACCTCCGCTCCAAATGTGACGATTGTCTCAAGATTGTTGACCTCAATCGTACTGACGATCCGGTCAACCTCATCCGAATTGACCAGTTCTGAATTCATTTTTTCCCTGTCGGCAACAATGTCATACTGTTCCACAACAGCGATCTCATCTTTTGTGTCCGGTACCACTGTGGCTGCCGGCGCTGCCGCAGTCGTTGTTTTGCTAAAATCAAGTCCCATACGATTCCTCCATTTCTAATTACCTCTCTTAAAAAATTTATCCCGCCAGGTGTGGCGTGTATTATTAAATGAAATACTATTCAGGTCAGGGACTTGCAGATCATATTTATATTCCCCTATCTGGTGTTCTTCCATTAGCTGCCCGTTAAAATATTTTTCAATACTCTGATATCCCGTCGGCACAAAAAATACAATATCAAATCCCATCAGATGCAAAAATACTGTCAGGATCGAGTCTTCCAGTGAAATGACCGTCTCCGATGTATTGATATAGATCAGTTTCGGATTTTTCCAGGTAAGATCAAATTTCTGGATCAGTCTTACGATATCTTTCGGCAGATTTAACACCTGCGCAATCACGGTGTATTCCATACCATTTTCCCCGATTCCTTTGATCCGTTTCTGATCGATCAGAAGCTGCATCTTATCAAGTATCATCTCCTGAATATCTTCCCGCAGGATACCGTACGGGTATTTTGGATGTGCCTTGATCTTATTCCGCTGCAGTTTTCCATTTTTGAAAAATTCAGCAGCATACATTTTCATCGGATTCGGTGCCATCGGCTCTATATAAGGCGCTCTTTTTATCACGACTGTATCTTCCGTGACCAGTTCTTTTACGGATGTCCAGTAGCCGGCGGTATGTCCGTCTTTGACTCCGGAAACTTTTGCAAAAATGACCGGTATGTTCACGACACCATCGACCACGCTGAAATCCGGCCGGTACTTTAATTCCTGATCCCACAGGATCTTAATCTCCTCGTACATGGTCTGCAGACTGATAATGTTCGCCTTTCCATACTGCATGTTCCGGTACATGCCGGTATCCTGATACATTAACGTATCCAGTTCCCTCTCCGCATGGTAGGCAACCGTTCCCATTTTGACCTGGGAACTCTCCTCCGGGTACCTGTCCATGGTAAGGCTTTCCTCATAATTCAGTTCATACAACAGCGGATCCGTAAGCTGGCATGGTACATTCCGGTTCGGACAAAGGATCACCACATCGACCGGCAGCCTTGCTAAAAACCTGAGAAACAACGCTTCATTTTCATTCTGGCACCCGCCCATATGGATAAAACATCCGATCTCCGGCATCTTCCAATTGGAAAATAAAAACGGCAGATACCTTTTCAGCCAGCACAACAGGTAAACCGCCTTGCTGGTGAGCCTGTTTAAATTATCGCCTTCTTTGCCTGATTCTGCAAGAAGAATATCCACAAATGTTTTGTGCATGATCTTTTGCAATTCTAAATTTGCCGGATACTTTATATTCGTGGAAAGATCCATGATAAGCTGATCTGTTTTTGCATAATTTCTGCGCCGGATCTCTGCGATTTCATCCGGTGTCGGTCTTTCGATCTCCCCGTTTACGATCACCATCTTCCGCCCGGCATTTTTCAGTTCAAGCTGCAGCTGAAACAATTCGTTCGCATATGTCAGCTTGTCCTCTGCACCGTTGATCCGGTAAAAACAGTTATAAAAGAAGCGGGGATCTGTTCCTCTGGTCAACACACTCTTTTTGATATCCTCAAATCCTTTTCCATCGATCCATGCGTTGGTGCAGTTATTGACAGAAGGCAGACTTCCATACAGCCGTTCTTTTTCAAAATCATTCTGTATTGCCTCCCGGACTTTCTTTAAACAGTATCCTTCCGGGAAAGCAGTCATCCCCTCCATTTGCAGATCATCCGATAAAGCGGAAGCCGGATCTGATTTCAGATATCCGGCATCACCGTGATACTGCAGCAGCACCACATCACACCCGGCATTGGACAGGATCGATATCAACATCAGTTCGTAATTACTGATATCCCCCTCATAAAGGATCTTGGGCAGTTCATTTTCTCCAAGCTGGTTTACAATCCGTTCAAATTTGTAGTACAGCCAGCACATAAACTTAATATATGCATTTTTCAGCATATTTTCTGTTTTTCCATTCCGCCTCATGGTATCAAGCGAGTCATAGATCGAATCTGCCACATTCTGTCTTTGCAGATCGTTCATGCGCGGAAGCCATTTTTTTAAACCATTCGATATAAATGACGGATTCATCTGAAAATCCATCCCCATGATCACAGAATAATACGCAAGGTTCTTCTCATCGGGATTTGGGATCTTTCCCTCGATCACCACTCCCGCTCTTCTTGCCGTATCATAATATTTTTTTATAAAGTCCCCGATTTTTTCCGTGTATCCATTGATCCGGTAAAAATACACCTCTCTGCTCTGTCTTCCGTTTAGATCGACAAAGTAATCATCAAGGCTGCGAATCTTTTTGTGTTCTAACATAGCGCATTCTCACCTTCAATATCTGTTCATTTTGTTTTTGTTCATCACATAGCCAAGGCCTGACCCGACAATGCCTCCCAATATATGTGTCAGATTTGAGACGTTATCCCTGATAAAAAGACCATCATACACCTGCTGCCCAATATAGATCAGCGCAACAAGAATAAATGTAAGTGGTATTTTTCCATCCTCAATACTCGTAAATGATGCCAGCAATATAAACGCAAATACAACACCACTTGCTCCAAGAAGCTGGACATGCGGGAACAATATAAAATTGATCACACCCGTTACCAGTGCTGTTGTTAAAATCACAAAAAGAATGTTTGCCGATCCGTATTTTTCCTCTAAAAGCGGTCCTACAACCAGTAACATCATGATATTTCCAAAGAAATGATCCCAGCTGGCATGTCCTAACACATGTCCGAAAAACCGGATGTATGTGAACGGACTTGCTAACGATGACCGGTAAACACTGAAAAATGCACGCGTGGATGCACTGCCTGTTACTTTATCTAAAATCAGTACGATAAAACAGGCAAGCGTAAATCCCAAAATAACCGGAGAGTTAAATGACAGCCGTATCTTTTTACCACCGTTACCCATACTATTCCTTCCTCAAAAACCCTGTTTCACAGAGCACAATATTCTATAAAAATCATCTAAAAGTATAGCATACCGGCATCCTGTTTTCAAGAAAACGTCCGGCATCGAATCTATCTATCTTTTTGCCTATATTAATGCTATAATTCAATTTGCAATCTGTTGTTAAACTTGTGTTATTTTGAAGAGTTTTTATACACTCAGGGGGATTTTTACAAATTGAAAAACGATATTATTTATTACAGTGTCGGTGCACTGCTCTATTGTCCCGCCAATAAAAAAACGATTGCCGACTCTGTGATTCATGAAAAATTTGGAACTAAATATTCTCTGGCTTTATGCCTTGAAGATACGATCAATGACAACTATGTGACAGAAGCAGAGCAGGATCTTATCTCTTCCATCCATCAGATATTTGAAAGTTTTCAGGATCATCCTTTTTACCTTCCGAAAATCTTTATCCGTGTCCGCAATGCCGGCCAGATTGAACGTTTAACGAAGGCTTTTGGGGAAAGCATAAAGGTGATCACCGGTTATATCATACCGAAATTTACTGCTGACAACGCCAGCTCTTATATAGAAGAAATGATCCGGGCTAACGAACAGGCTTCCAGGAAATTATATATGATGCCGATCTATGAGAGTTCTTCTATCATTGACCTGCGGCACCGTATCGATATCTTGTATGATCTGAAAGACAGGCTTTCCCATGTGGAAGATCTCGTTTTAAATATTCGTGTCGGAGGAAATGATCTGTGTCACATGTTTGGATTCCGCCGTCATTGTGACGAGTCCATTCACCTGATCAGACCTGTCGCTGATATTTTTTCTGATATCATAACTGTTTACGGCATGGACTACGTCGTTTCCGGACCGGTATGGGAATATTATTCCGGGTATAATTGGAAAAATGGCCTGATTCAGGAACTAAAAGATGATAAACTCTGCGGCTTTACCGGAAAAACAGTCATTCATCCAAATCAGATTTCTGTCGTAAACAAAGTTTATCATGTTACAAGATCAGATTTTAACGATGCAAAAGCAATTTTAAACTGGGATAAAAAATCAGACTCGCTTGTCTCCGGAAATCTTGCGGGTGAACGCATGAACGAATACAAAACCCACCATAACTGGGCAGAAAAAATCTTATTTCTTGCAGAGGTCTTTGGCATAACAGACTAAACTTATGTATGCACGAATTTCTTTGGCATGACAGACCAGACTGATGCATACATAAATTTCTTTGGCATGACGAGACCAAACTGACGTATGCATAAATTTTCCTGGAAACCGGCAGTATTTTTTATATATCTGACATTTTTTTAATGATACCGCAGCATTTATAATGTTTCATCGGATAATACTGGATCGACACATTTTTTTCCTCAGCTAATCTCACCAGATGTCCAAGCTGAGGATCTCCCTTGTACCTCTCATCAATCAGGATCTTCCATGGAACTCTTCGCAGCAATACTCTTGTCGCCTCTCCGATTCCCGGTTTGATCAGATTGATATCATCAATATCAAATGTCTTTGCAATCTGTTTTACCTCGTCAATACCAGAGCTTTCCACACACTTATTTTCTTTTTCCACATCCATCTCAAACTCGTTCTCGATCGTATGGATAAATTCATAGGACAGATCCGAATCTTTTAATTCTCCGTAATAGACGGCTCCATGGAAATCATCTTTTCCAATGATATCACTCCTTAAGAATGTCCTGCTGATCAGTCCTGACACAGTGCTGTTAAGACAGGAACTCGGTATTAAAATATCATCGTGCGTGCCGCACAGTTCTGTCACATTAGCAGGATCGGCAATAACTGCGATATCGGATGACACACCTTCATACTGCGCAAGATCCTTTTTTAATTCATTTAAAATCGCGCCCTTTCCGATCCATCCGTCCACAAACAATAACTGTCCCGGTTCATACCGGCTTAACAGATATTTCATCGCATTGTTATCAATCCCTCTGCCGCGGATGATGGAAATGGAATAATGCGGTACATTGACCTGATATTTTTTTGCAATATATCTTTTGACTAAAATTCCGATTGGAATACCGGCGCGAGCCAGTGAGACGAGCACAATGTCCTGTCCCTTTTTTTCAACGATCTTATCTGCAAGTCTTCCGACAGCAAGTGCTACCGGTTTTGCATAATTTTTCAACGCTTCCCGGTACACCTGCATATATTTTTCTGTCGGGACATATTCGACCGGCAGCATTTCACTGTAATGTTTTCCCGCCTGTATCAGTTTTTCTCTCTCTTCGGTCGGCTGTGGCTGCACCATGCCAGTGATATCTTTTAACAGAAGAGTCACGTCCTCATCCCGGTATGAACTTCTCATTTAATCTTGTCTCCATTCTTTCCTGCTTTCCATTACATCGCATGTTTGCTGCTGAGACACAAATTTCGTATGGGAAAAATTTTATTTTCACATTATGCCCTTATTCCTGTGCCCTCTTTAACACCAGCGTATCACCGTTATATTTTCATTTTTCATGCGAAGTGCGTAAGTCAGCGTTTCTAATCCTTTTAATGACACTAATGCCGAATCCGTCATAACGATAACCCTGTCATAATTTTCCAGATCATAAATAAAAGTTTTCCGGTCAGGATCATATAAGCTGCGCAGTTCATACCTGCAGTGCAGTGGATATTCTTCCTCCGTGCTGACCGCGATCGGACTTCTTGTCGTAGAATGACTGCGGACCTCACATCCCATTTTTTCTATTTCCTGCCCTGTCAGAAGTGCGGGATACATAAACTCTTCCGTGCCGATCACAAGTACGCGCTCACCCTGTTTCACACCTGTTTCCGCGATTACAGTTTCCGCAAGTTTTCTGCATGCAGCCTCATATTGTTTTGCGTCAACGAAACGTCTTGCATTCATCCATCCGGGAATTGATATGATATGTTCCCGCATATTCTTCTCTGATTGCACATCAATATCCGCGCTTTCATGCGTATGATTCTCCGGTATCGCACAAATATATAAACCATCACATCTATACTGCTCCGCAACCGCACCGTATCCGGAATGATCCGTTTTTACCAGATAATGAAGTTCTATTTTTTCATCCTGATAAATTTTTAAGGATTCTTCTGTCATTCCATTTAACAATGAAGCAACTGCAAATTTTATTTTTTTCTGATACTCTTTTGTTATGATCTTAATGATATTCATGATCGTATTCCCGGTGGTCACCTCATCCTCTATAAATACAATCCTGTCGATATCATTTATCACACGGTCTATATCATCTTTTACCAATTTCTGCTCAGTCGCATGGCTGTGCGCTTCCGAAAAAAATAAATATCTGGCATCCGGTATTACTTCCCGTGTTGTCTGGATATACTTTGTTCCCAGAGTGATCGCAGCCTGCGCACCGATTGCGGTTGCAGTTTCCGCAAAACCGATCAAAAGCAGCCTCTCGCCTTCATATTTTCCCTGAAGCTTCTCTGCAAGACTTTTGAAAAGATTCAATGCTTTCGAAGGTTCTACCGGAACATGCTTTCCCTGCAGTGGATCTACTACCAGATAACTTCTTTTGGTATTGTTTTCCCGTTTTGCTATTCTCACTAAATCTTTTTGCTGATAGTTCATATGTTTTTGATTTTCCTGACGTTCGTTAATTTTTTACGATCTGTTTTCCAAAGGTTTGGAGATATTCCTGGGCAGTCTGTAATGATATATTTAGTTTTTTCTGCAACCGCTCTAAAATAGCGTCTTCTGGCAACCCTAGATCACAACATGTATCTACAATTCCTTCCGCTCTGCCACGCATTTCTCCTCTTGCCTCTCCTCTTGCTTCTCCTCTTGCTACATCCTGCTCTATTTCATCTTTCATTAATTCCCGTAATGCTTCGCACATACCATTCGCCCTCCTTACCTTCTGATATATTTCATAGTTCGCACTAACACTCGCCTGTAATACCGCATCTATATTATTCCGCTCCCGCGGTGTCTTCATATTTTCTGTCTGTTCTAAAAACTTCCTGATATCCTCTATATCGGCATTTGCAGATAAGATTCTTAGGCTGCTGTGCATAGTCCGGTTCAACCTGCTGATCACCACGATCTGCACCGGGAATAAAATGTTCCCTCTCACGTAATAAATACCTGGATATTTTTCTTCCAGTACATATCCTTTTCGTTCTAATTCAAAAAACAGTTCTCTTGGATATGCTTCACGGAACAATGACACGGTCAGTTCGTCCGCCGGGATTTCATCGATTGTTTTCCCATATCCTTTATAAAGGCAGGCATATCCAAGTGTTTTATAAAGGGTGTCTATCGACAGTTCATCTCCCGGTCCTTTGTATTCTAACACATTGTACTTTCGCATGATATGACCGATTTCATTTTTCATCACTTTGTCTGCATTTTCTTCTTTTATGATCAAAAGATCGATACGGATCGGTTCCTTACTCAAATGGTACTCCGATATTAAATCCAGTTCCTCGATGTTTTCTTTTAGTTCGAGTTCCGCTGCTGCATAAAACGCAGGATGCCACTGGATCTTTTTGGCTTTGTCTGATGACGATTTCTTTGTCTTTTGCGCGATAATCGTTTCCTCCCTTTTGTTCGGGAGAGTCGCGTGATATTTTCGAATTCTCCCTGCTTTTTCTTTTATTTGGCTGGTGATTTAAAAGCATTGAAAATTCTGATATCCGACGTTGTGACTCGTATGTTGATAAGCAGCCTTAACGTGGTTTTGATTTGTTTTGAAACGGCTTATGTTGTGAGATAATTTCTCACAGTTTGCCTAATAGATTTTGTTAGAATGTAATGCTTTATTTTTATACATATTCGTGGAAAAACACTATTTTACAACATATCTATAAAATATGATCGTTTTCCCGAAAATGTGTACGTTTAACTTATATCATCTGCTTTCCGAAAGTCTTTAGGTATTCCTGCGCAGTCTTTAGTGATATGTTCAATTTTTTCTGCAAGCGCTCCAAAATTGCGTCTTCCTTCAATCCAAGATCATAGCATGTGTCAATAATTCCACGCGCTTCTCCTCTCGCTTCTCCTCTTGCTACATCCTGCTCTATTTCATCTTTCATTAATTCCCGTAATGCTTCGCACATACCATTCGCCCTCCTTACCTTCTGATATATTTCATAGTTCGCACTAACACTCGCCTGTAATACCGCATCTATATTATTCCGCTCCCGCGGTGTCTTCATATTTTCTGTCTGTTCTAAAAACTTCCTGATATCCTCTATATCGGCATTTGCAGATAAGATTCTTAGGCTGCTGTGCATAGTCCGGTTCAACCTGCTGATCACCACGATCTGCACCGGGAATAAAATGTTCCCTCTCACGTAATAAATACCTGGATATTTTTCTTCCAGTACATATCCTTTTCGTTCTAATTCAAAAAACAGTTCTCTTGGATATGCTTCACGGAACAATGACACGGTCAGTTCGTCCGCCGGGATTTCATCGATTGTTTTCCCATATCCTTTATAAAGGCAGGCATATCCAAGTGTTTTATAAAGGGTGTCTATCGACAGTTCATCTCCCGGTCCTTTGTATTCTAACACATTGTACTTTCGCATGATATGACCGATTTCATTTTTCATCACTTTGTCTGCATTTTCTTCTTTTATGATCAGAAGATCGATACGAATCGGTTCTTTACTCAGATGATACTCCGAGATTAAATCAAGTTCCTCGATGTTTTCTTTTAGTTCCAGTTCCGCTGCTGCATAAAATGCAGGATGCCACTGGATCTTTTTGGCATTGTCTGATGACGATTTCTTTGTCTTTTGCGCGATAATCGTTTCCTCCCTTTTATTCGGGAGAATCGCCTGATATTTTCGAATTCTCCCTGCTTTTACTTTTGTTTGCTGGTAATTTAAAAGCATTGAAAATTCTGATATCCGACGTTGTAGCTCGCGTATTGATATGCAGCCATTAACGTGGTTTTGACTTGTTTTAAAAACGGCTTATACTATGATATAATTTCTCACAGTCTGCCTTGTAGATTTTGCTAGAATGTAATGCTTTGGATGAATGATAACATAAGTTTATACATAATTTTTATATCTAATTTTGGATTATTCGCATAACCACTATACTTTCAAGCATTTTGGAGTATAGAAAACCATTCATTTTACCACTAATTTACCACGATTGAATGAGCCTTGATATGACTATAAAATAACACCCAAAAGACATCATTACACCTAAATGGTGTCTTTTTAAAAAGCAGTCAATCATAAGACTAACTGCTTTGTATGTAGGGATATGAAGTTATCAGACAATTTACCAACAAGGTGTCTCCTACCGACCCGATAGCATAGGCAAGAAGAAATCAATTCCACCAGTAAATAGAAATAACCCTAATATTATTGCGACTATTGTTCCTATTCTAATTCTTTTAGTCAGAACAAATACTGCTGGGTGTTTTGGGTCAATATATATGCTATACATTTTTCCTTGCGTCATACCCTTATTTAATCGTTTATGAGATATATTCTGTGTTGTTTGCTCACGATAATATGTTCCGTTATATGTATATTCAAATACTGGAGCTTGTGTAGAAATACCATTGCCACCATAATATGTGTTGTAGCCACAATACACGCCGTCCACTTTTTTTCTACAACACAATAAAGAATACAAATCATTTACTCCAACCAAAATAGATATCAAACCAAAGACAATAGATCCTAATGGCATCACAAATATCTCCCCATATGGAACAAATGAATATACTAAGGAAATAATTCCAAAGCCAATGAAACAAATAAACATAATCAAACAGATAAGTGGCATGACTTTATAGCGTTTCTTTTTCATAATTACAAAACATACTATACCAAATGCTATTGTTAAAAAATAAAGAAAAAATTTCATTGTCTAATCACTCCTATTACAACATTCAATCAGAATTTGTTTCATTATTTTGATTTTGTTTTTTCCATTCCTTATAATCTTTTTTTGTTTCTTGTTGTCTTTTAACATCTTCCATTTTTTCTAAAATCGCTTCTACATCTGGTTGACTGTGCTGTTCTG
>OHAC01001322.1_pt1 | contig 23137 bp, 25 predicted proteins | sample 1577051 | NCBI WGS metagenome assembly OHAC01 (sample SAMEA3541499, study PRJEB24748) | human gut metagenome | biome: human gut; feature: human-associated habitat; material: faeces | place: China | collected 2012 | reverse complement strand
ACGCACGGTGGTGTGAGAGGTCGGGAAATCACTCAGATTTCCCTCCTACTCGATTATTTTTTAATAAGAATCTTTTCACTGTTTTGACGACATGGTACAATAAACATAACTTAAAAACTGGGAATGTTGAGAAATATATGAAATCGCAAAAGAGAAAAAGTATTAAAAGGGATCATTGAAGCAGATAAAGTCATGGATGATACGCAATTTAATACGTTGGCAGAGTTTATGATGAAAGGCAATGATGCATGAGCCATGATCTGCTGGTGAAAGATAACATTTTTCAAAAGAATTAATGTATGATACAATATTTTACAGAATGAATTTTCAGGAGTAAAATGTATGTCCCTACAATTTATATTTGGCAATTCTGGCAGCGGAAAGTCAGATTTTCTGTATGATTCCGTGCTGAAACAGGCAAAAGAGAATAAAGTGCAGCAGTTTTTGATCATAGTGCCGGAGCAGTTTACCATGCAGACACAGCGGGAACTGGTTGAAAGACAAAAACAGCACGCGATCATGAACGTGGATGTGCTCAGCTTTGCGAGACTGGCATACCGCGTATTTGACGACCTTGGAAAACAAAATGTGGTCGTGCTGGAAGAGACTGGCAAAAATCTCGTCCTGCGCAAGGTAGCAGAACAGAAAAAAGCAGAACTTAACGTGCTTGGTGCAAATATGAATAAGATGGGATATGTCGGTGAGGTAAAATCCCTGATCTCAGAACTGATGCAGTATAATATACGCCCGGATGCGTTAGCAGAATTTCTGGAAAAAGAGCCGCTTGGAGAGGGACTGCGCTTAAAAATGCAGGATGTCCTTACCATGTATCAGGGATTTACGGAGTATTTGAAAGGCAGATATATCACAGCAGAGGAAGTGTTAGAGCTTCTCTATGATGTGGCAGAAGAGTCTAAGCTGCTTTGCGGCAGTGTGATCGTATTAGACGAGTTTACGGGTTTTACACCGATCCAGAACCGTCTGATGGAAAAACTGCTCGTACTGGCAAAGAAGGTCAGTGTCTCTGTCACAATGGATGTCAGGGAAGATTTTTATCAGTGCAGAGGTGTGCATGAACTTTTTGCCATGAGTAAAAAAACGGTGGCATCCCTGCTTAAAGTGGCAGAATTATGTAAAGTTCCAGTCGAGGAGCCGATCGTGCTTCCAACTGGAGAAAAGAGACGTTATGCCGGTGCACCGGATCTTTATTTCATGGAGCAGAATCTATTCCGTCCGGGAGCAGGAAGTTACAGATATAAAGTGTCGGAAAAAGCAATGAAAAGCAATGAAAACCATGAAAAATTAACAGACAGCCAGTTGGAAGAGACGCCGGATATCCGTATCACATCCCTGAAGAATCCAAGGGAAGAATTAAAATTTGCCGCCCGCGAGATCGTGCGCCTGACAAGGGAGCAGGGGTACCGTTACCGTGATATTGCGGTGGTCACAGGAGATGTGCAGCAATATGGCAATTATGTGCCGGAAATCTTTGAACAGTACCATATTCCATACTTTATCGATCAGACAAAAAATATCCTGTTTCATCCGTTTATTGAGTGCATCCGTGCAATTTTAGAGATGATCGAATATGATTTTTCGTATGAAAGCGTTTTCCGGTTTTTAAGATGCGGTCTTGCTGAAAAAATAATACCACAGGGGAAACTGTCAACCATGGAACTGGAATTGGATGGAGAAACCGGTGAAAAGTCTGCACAATGTAAAGAGCAGACAATTCACAGACTTACGGAACAGGAGATCGACCGTCTGGAAAACTATGTGCTTGCGCGCGGAATCCGTGGGGCATCCCGCTGGAGCAAGCCATGGACATTTGTGATGCCGGATGGAACATTAGAAGATATGGAGCGGTTAAATGAGATCCGCGAGGCGGTTTATGAGAACTTTAAACCGCTTCTTATGGCTTTTCGGGGAAAGGAAAACACCGTCAGTACACAGACATTTGAATTATACAGCCTGATCCGGCGTCTTGACATGGAGCAGCTCCTAAAAGAACGCGGAGAGTTTTTTGAGAAAAATGGGAATCAGGCGAGGGCAAAAGAATACGACCAGATCTATAAGATCGTGATGGATCTGCTTGATAAAGTGACATCCCTGCTGGGCGATGAGACGATGACGATCCGGGAATACAGTGATATCTTAGATGCCGGATTTGAGGCGGCAAAGGTTGGTATTATCCCGCCGGGAAATGATACTGTAACGGTCGGAGACATTGAGCGGACAAGATTAAATCATATAAAGATTTTATTTTTTGTCGGTGTCAATGACGGAGTTGTTCCGAAAGCAGGAAATCAGGGTGGTATTATCTCACAGTTTGAGCGTGAGAAGATGGCAGAATATCATCTGGAACTGGCACCGGGGGCAAGGGAAAAAGTATTTATCCAGAAGTTTTACCTGTACTTAAACATGACAAAACCGTCCGAACGGCTTTATGTGACATTCTGCCGTGTTAATTCGGATGGAAAAGCACTGCGCCGTTCTTATCTGATCGGAACACTCTTAAAATTATTCCCTCAGCTTGTGGTGGAAGAACCATCCGAGGAGGAGACGTTAGAGGGCGTTCTGACTGCAGAGAGTGCCCTGCCGTTTCTGATGGAAGGATTAAACAAGCCGGTGGAAGATGAAGAAGCATGGACGGCACTTCTGGCATGGTATTTATCGGATGAGGGAGACAGAGAGAAGGCATTGCAGCTTTTTGATGCAGCGTTTGGTGTGCATCAGGATGATGCGATCAGCAAGGCTGTCACGAAGGCTCTGTATGGAAATACGTTAGATAACAGCGTGACAAGACTTGAGCAGTTTGCAGCCTGTGCATTTGCACATTATCTAAGCTATGGTCTTAGATTAAGAGAACGTGAACTGCAGCAGTTTGCAAGCGTGGACATGGGAAATATTTATCATGATGTGTTAGAGCGTTTTGCAAAAGGGATCGAGATGTCCGAATATACGTGGTTTGATATTCCACAAGAAGCACAGGATGCCCTGCTTTCCCAGAGTATGGAAGATGCGATCGCAGGAAGCGGGATCGGGGATGTGTTTGAGGATGCAAGAAACAGCTATCTGTTAAAACGGATGGAGACGACGGCAAAACGGACGATATGGGCATTGATGTTACAGGTACGGAAAGGGAAATTTGTGCCGAGCGGGTTTGAAGTATCATTTTCACGCGCCGAACGGTTAGATGCGGTGCAGTTTCAATTAGGTGAGGATGAGAAAATGCGTCTGCGCGGCAGGATCGACCGTATTGATACTTATGAGACGGATGACAAAGTTTATGTAAAGATCATTGATTATAAATCCGGCAATACAAGTTTTTCACTGTTGAATTTTTATTATGGACTGCAGCTGCAGCTCGTCGTCTATATGAACGTGGCATTAGAGCTCACTAAGAAAATATATAAGGGGAAAGACACAGAACCGGCTGGAATTTTTTACTATCACATTACAGATCCAATGGTGGATTCAGATGGAGGGGAGTCTGAAGAGGAGATCAGGCGGAGTATCTTAGAACAGTTGAAAGTAGGCGGTCTGGTCAATGAAGACCCGGAAATTTACGGCGCGATGGATACGGATTTTACAGGCACATCGTCAGTGATCCCGGTGGCATTAAAGGCAGATGGTTCCTTAAAGGCAGCTTCTAAGACGGCGAGCGCCTATGAATTTGGACTGATGTCTGATTATGTGCGCAAGAAGATCGAGCATGTAGGAAAAGAAATCTTTGCAGGAAATGTGTCAGTAAAGCCATATCTGTTAGGTGACAGAAGCGGATGTGATTATTGTCCATACCACACGATCTGTGGATTTGATGTGCGGATGCCGGGATTTTCCTATCAGCAGTTTGAAAAGTTTGACAGCAGTGAGGAGATCCTTGCACATATCCGGGAAGAGGTAGAAGATTAACATGGGAATGACATGGACGGATGACCAGAAAAAGGTCATTGAACTGAGAGACAGAAATATATTAGTTTCCGCGGCAGCAGGCTCAGGCAAGACAGCAGTGCTTGTGGAAAGGATCATAAAGATCATTACAGACAAAGAGCGTCCGGTAGATATTGACCGCCTTTTGATCGTGACATTTACCAATGCGGCAGCTGCGGAGATGCGTGAGCGAATCGGAAATGCACTGGAAAATGCCTTAAAAGATCAGCCGGATGATGAGCATCTGCAGCGTCAGCTTTCTCTTTTGCACAATGCCCAGATCACCACGATTGACAGCTTTTGTCTGTATGTGATCCGCAATCATTTTCATGAGATCGATCTTGAACCGAATTTCAGGATCGGGGATGAAGGTGAGTTAAAGCTGTTAAAAGAGGATGTACTCGCAAAGGTTCTGTTGAAAAATTATGAGGTGAGCACACCGGAATTTTTAGCATTTGTGGATGGATATGCGTCCGGCAGAAATGATGCGGCACTCTCCGGCATGATCTTACAGCTTTATGAGTTTTCGAGAAGCTATCCGTGGCCGAAAAAATGGCTCCTTGCGGCGGCAGAAGGGTATGATACAGAGGATGCGGCATCTTTGGAAAGTGCATCCTTTATGCAGTCTTTTCTTCAGAATTTAAAACTGGTAACAAATGATCTTGTCGCACTTGCAAAGCGTGGTTATGAACTGACACAGGATGATGACGGACCTGATATGTATGCGAAAGCATTAGAGAGTGACCTGAAAAAATATCAGGAGATTGCAGAGAGTGAGAGTTTTGCAGCATTTTATCAGAACTACCGCAATTTATCTTATGACAGGTTAGCATCTTCCCGTGGATTTGAAGGGAATGAAGAAAAATTAGAACTTGTCAAAAAACTTCGTGATATGGGAAAAGATGCGGTCAAAAAAATAAACCGCCAGTATTTCTTTACATCACCGGAGATCATGGCGGAGCAGATGAAAAAAACAGCACCGATGGCGGCTGAATTAGTCCGTCTGACATTGGAATTTGATGAGGCATTTACAGCGGAAAAACGATGTAAAAATCTGGTGGATTTCCATGATTTAGAGCATTTTGCGCTAAACATATTTGTGGATGAAGAGACCGGAAAGGTCAAAAAGACCGCGGAGGAGTTCCGGGATAATTTCAAAGAGATCATGATTGACGAGTATCAGGACAGCAATGAGGTGCAGGAGACGATCCTGCGGGCAATTTCTAGGGAAGAACGTGGCGAGTACAACCTTTTTATGGTCGGGGATGTCAAGCAGAGTATCTATCGTTTCCGTCTGGCAAGACCGGAACTTTTTATGGGAAAATATGATACTTACAGTCTTTCGGATGCAAAGATGCAGCGCATTGACCTGCATAAAAATTTCCGGAGCAGAAACGAGGTACTTGAATTTTCCAATGATATTTTTTACCGTATCATGAAGCGTGATCTTGGAAATGTGGAATATGATGCGGATGCAGCTCTTTATCCGGGAGCTTCTTATAAAGAAGAACCGGATATGTTTACGCCAGAGATCTTACTGGCAGACGGGGATGATGAACTGTTAGAGGATTCGGCAGCAGATGATAAGAAGCTGTTAGAAGCAAGGATGATCGCAAAGCGGATCAAAGAGCTTATGGAAACGCAGCTTGTGACCGATAAAGCGACCGGAGAACTGCGTCCGGTGCAGTATTCGGATATGGTCATTCTGCTGCGCAGCTTAAGCGGGTATGCAGACCGTTTTGCGGCTGTGTTAAATGATGCGGGTATTCCGGCGCATACGGTTTCTTCAACAGGATATTTCAGCACTGTGGAGGTGCAGACAGTACTTTCCATGCTGCGTATTTTAGATAATCCGAGACAGGATATTCCACTTACGGCAGTGCTTCGTTCACCGATCGGGGGACTTTCGGATGAAGAACTTGCAAAACTGCGTTTGAAAGACAATGAAGTACGGTTTTATGAATGTGTTTTGGAAGAATGTGAGCGTTTAAAACAGGAAGAAGAGGAGCAGCCGGGGCAGAACCGGGATGCTTCGGAGGAAAAGCTGTACCGGTTTTATACTACTTACGAAAAACTGCGCCGGCTTGTGCCGGATACACCGATTCATGAATTAATTGAATTGCTGCTAAAAGAGACAGGGTATGGGGATTATGCCACTGCCATGCCTGCCGGAGACAGGCGCCGTGCCAATCTTCTGATGCTGGTGGAAAAGGCAATCGCCTATGAAAATACCAGTTACAAGGGGTTGTTTCATTTTGTGCGCTATATTGATGAACTGCAGAAATATGATGTGGATTTCGGTGAGGCGGATCTGATCGGAGAAAATGAAAACGTGGTGCGCATTATGAGTATCCATAAAAGCAAAGGACTCGAATTTCCGGTCGTATTTGTTGCCGGAATGGGGAAAAATTTTAACCGGCAGGATACGAGAAGCCGTCTGGTCTTACACCCGGAACTTGGTATCGGTTTAGACTATATGGATGGAAAAAAACGTGTAAAATCCGTGACGATCGCAAAGCGTGCGATCGCAAAGCAGATTGATATGGAAAACTTAGGTGAGGAGCTGCGTGTTCTTTATGTGGCACTTACAAGGGCGAAAGAAAAACTGATCATAACCGGAAGCCTCAAAAAAGCAGAAGAGACAATCGCTTATGCAAAAGCGTTTCCGGAGGAGCTTTTATCCTATCTGGGGCGTGAGAGTGCGGCAGGTTATTTAGACTGGATCTTACCCGCAGTTGCATCTTATAAGGATAAATATCAGATACGCCTGATCGCGGCGGCAGAACTGGTGCAGGAAGAATTGAAAATGCGGATCAAAGATGACTGGAACCGGTCTGCCTGTATGGAAAAGGCTGCGCAGGCTGATGAAAAAAAGGTGCAGCAGTTTTCGGAGCGTTTTCACAGACATTATGCATATGAAAATGATGTACTCAGGAAAAATAAATATTCCGTGTCAGAGTTAAAGCACCGCGCCATGCGGGAGGCATTTGAAAAAGAAGAAGAGTCCGTCCCTGTTTTTAAATCAGAAGAGGTTGTGCCATATGTGCCTGCATTTGCAAGAAAAATAGAGCAGGAAAGCGAGGAGGTCAATCTTGGAGCACTGCGCGGTACGGCAATGCACCGCATTATGGAGTGTTATCAGTTTTCATCCGGCATGTCTGCGAAAGAACAGGTTGCAGGTATGTTGGAGAATGAGCAGATCACACCGGAAATGAAAGGACTTATCCGTATTCCACAGGTGGAATACTTTGTAAATTCAGGTGTTGGAAAGCGGATGGGTGAAGCGGAAAAAAGTGGAAAACTGTATCGTGAGAAACCATTTGTCATGGGATTTTCAGATGATCAGTTAGAGGCTTTTGGTTTTGCAGAACATACAACAGTTCTGGAAAAAGTATCAGAAGAACTGACATTGATCCAGGGAATCATTGATGTATTCTGGATCGAAAAAGATGGTATTGTCCTATTGGATTATAAAACAGACCGTGTAGATACAGAAAAAGAACTGTCAGAACGCTATGCGGCACAGCTAAAACTGTATGGAGAAGCATTAAACCGCGTGTATGAAAATGAAACGGATGATCAGGGGAATCCACTTAAAGTAAAGGAAAGACTTTTGTATTCTTTCCGGCTTGGGAAAGTGATCCCGGTGTGAAAATTAAATTCTGCATAAAGTCAGGGAAGCAGAAAAGATACTTATAGAAAGACGAGGAAGAAAAAACGTGTCACAGATCATTTTAGCGTCCGCGTCACCGAGACGCCGTGAACTTTTAGAACAGATCGGCCTTAACTTCGAGATCTGTCCGGCAAAGGGAGAAGAGATCATTACAAAGAAAGAACCGAAAGATGTTGTCATGGAACTTGCAGCCGGAAAGGCAAGAGAAGTTGCATCCATGTTGAAAACGTATGGTAATGAGCACCAGAATTTAATGACGCCGCAGGATACTTTAGTCATCGGTGCAGATACCATTGTTGCCGCGGGCAGTGAAATTTTAGGAAAACCAAAAGATGACGAAGATGCATACCGTATGCTTTCTTTATTGTCAGGAAAGAGTCATTCGGTATATACCGGCGTTGCTTTTGTATTTATTGATCAGTCAGGCAGGGCAGGGGAACATATTTTTTACGAAAAGACTGACGTTTTTGTCAGAGAGTTAAAGAAAAGTGAAATTTTGCGTTATATTGCGACAGGAGAGCCGTCAGATAAGGCTGGAGCATACGGAATCCAGGGAAAATTTGCAATTTATATTGACAAAATCGACGGCGACTATAATAATGTGGTAGGACTTCCGGTCGCAGCAATCTACAGAGAACTTGACCGGCTTGGAATTGACCCATATACATGGTAAGCCGGCAGTGAAAAATTTTACACATGAAAATGGAGGATCATTATGTACGATGAAGTGGTAGTACAGTATTTTTTGGAAAATCAGTTACAGCTTTTGAAAGAAAAAGTTGCAGAAACGCCGGAAGAAGCAGAAGAGTTTTTAGAGGACTGCATGGCAGTTGTCTGTAAAAATATCAAAGAAGTCCGTGCTTATTTTGAAGATGAGGGTGCTGACATTGCAGGAATGAGCAATGAAGATTTAGCAGAGGCTGAGGAAGTGTTTTCAATTCCGGATGGCAGATACCTGATCGTGGAAGCGTAAGGGGAAAAGCACTGTTGACCACGCAGTATACGTGAACAGTGGTGTTAAATGCAAGAGTACAGAAGAACAACGACAGAAAGAAAGTAAGAGAGGAAAAATAATGAAACAATACGATGTAATTATTATAGGAGCCGGACCATCCGGTATCTTTTGCGCATATGAACTGATCCATGCAAAAAAGGATCTTAAAATTTTAATGATCGAGAAAGGCAGACCGATCGAAAGAAGAGAATGTCCGAAGCGTAAGACGAAAGTCTGCGTTGGCTGTAAGCCTTGTTCCATCACGACCGGATTTGCCGGTGCCGGTGCATTTTCTGACGGTAAACTGTCACTTTCTCCGGATGTAGGCGGAAATCTGCCGGAAATTTTAGGTTATGATAAAACGGTAGAATTATTAAAAGAATCCGATGATATTTATTTAAAATTCGGTGCAGATACAAAAGTTTACGGCGTGGACAAAGAAAAAGAGATCCGTGAGATCCGCAGAAAAGCGATCAACGCAAACTTAAAACTCATCGAATGTCCGATCCGCCATCTTGGAACAGAAGAGGGCTATAAGATTTATTCCAGACTGCAGGAGCATCTGTTAGAGCAGGGTGTTGAGATGGAATTTAATACCATGGTCAAGGATATTATCATTGAGGATAATGAGGTCAAAGGAATCATTACTGAAAAAGATGAAGAATATGCAGCTTCAGAGGTTATTTCCGCGGTTGGACGTGAAGGAGCAGACTGGTTTTCACATATCTGCGAACAGCATGGTATTGAAACAAAGGTAGGTACGGTAGATATTGGTGTGCGTGTTGAGGTTCGTGATGAGGTCATGGAGTTTTTAAACCAGAACCTCTATGAGGCAAAACTGGTTTACCATACCCCGACATTTGATGATAAAGTACGTACATTCTGTACCAATCCATCCGGCGAGGTTGCAACAGAGTATTACGATAACGGGCTTGCTGTGGTAAATGGTCATGCATATAAGTCCAAGGATTTAAAGACAAACAATACCAACTTTGCGATTCTCGTTTCCAAAAACTTTACCAAACCGTTTAAGACACCGATTGAATATGGAAAACAGATCGCACAGCTTTCTAATATGCTCTGTGATGGAAAAATCTTAGTGCAGACGTTTGGCGATTTCAAGAGAGGAAGAAGAACAACAGAGGAACGTCTCTGCAGGAATAACTTGATCCCGACTTTAAAAGATGCGGTACCGGGCGATCTTTCTTTAGTATTCCCACATCGTATCATGGTCGATATTGAGGAAATGTTAATGGCTCTTGATAAGGTAACCCCGGGTATTGCAAGTGATGAGACACTGCTTTACGGTGTGGAAGTGAAATTTTATTCCAATAAGGTAGTGGTCAACTCTGATTTTGAGACAAGCGTGAAAGGACTGCGTGCGATCGGCGACGGTGCATCTGTGACAAGAGGATTGCAGCAGGCATCCGCAAACGGAATTTCCGTTGCAAGAAGTATCTTAAAATTAATGGAACAGTAAGGATTTCATAAAATCGGGTAAACAGGATGAAGAGAAAATTTACAAGGGTTGCGGCTGTACTGTGCGGTGTGTCACTGTTATTGAGCGGATGCCGCATTGGCAATAAAAATATTGTGGTTTCAAATATATTAAATGACCGTCAGGTATTCAGGATTGAAGGAACTGTCTGCAGTTTAAAAGAGGCAAGGGTGTATATGACCAACTACCAGAATATCTACGGAACAGCGTATGGGGTGGATCTCTGGAAACATGATTTTGGGGATGATTCCCTCGTAAAGTATATAAAAGCGATCACAATGGAAGAACTTACGCAGGTGGTCAGTATGGATCTGCTTGCACAGTCAAGGGAAGTTGCACTTTCAGAGGATGAACTTTCTGCAATATCAGAGGCTGCAGCAGAGTATTATGCATCATTATCCCAGGAGGAAGGCACTTACCTTGATGTGACAGAGAGTGATATCAGCGAATATTACCAGCATTACGCATTAGCCCAAAAACTCTACAATTCACTGACGAATAGTGTGAATGAGGAAGTAAGTGATGACGAGGCGCGTGTGATCGAGATCATGCAGATCTTTGTTGCGGACAGTACAAAGGCAAATGATGTAGCTGCAAAGTTAGAGCGTGGGGATGATTTTGCATCTGTGGCAAATAATTATAATGAACTGTCTTCCATACAGACCACGGTTGCGCGGGATGAGCTTCCAAAAGAGGTGGAAGAGGTTGCATTTAATCTCGATAACGGTCAGACTTCGTCTAAGATTGCAACAGACAAAGGTTTTTACTTTATCAAATGTCTGAATAAATACAATGAAGAACTGACAGAAGCAAACAAGTCAAATATCGTGGAAAAAAGAGAAAAAGAGGCATTTGATGATGTTTATAACCAGTTTGTGGCAGGTTTAGATTCCAGTATCAATAAAGATATGTGGGATGCGCTCACATTAGATACCACAGATGGTATACAGACAGACAGTTTCTTTGAGATTTTTGAAAAACATTGTGGGGAAATATAAGGGAAAAGAGGATGAAATATGACAAAAGATATGACGAATGGTTCTCCGATGAAGCTGATTTTAGGTTTCTCCATTCCACTTTTGTTTGGATATCTGTTTCAGCAGTTTTATAATCTGGTAGATACACTGATCGTCGGAAGATTTCTTGGTGTGGATGCGCTTGCAGCAGTAGGTTCTACCGGATCATTAAACTTTTTGATTATCGGATTCTGCATGGGTGTCTGCAATGGTTTTGCGATTCCCCTGGCACATAAATTTGGTGCCGGTGATTACAAAGGATTACGTGCATTTATGGTCAATGCTGTTTATTTATCTGCAGTTTTTGCAGTTGTTATGACGATAGTTACGGTAGTATTCTGCCGTCCTATCTTAGAGTTGATGCGTACACCGGACAACATTATCGATGGGGCATACCTGTACATTGTGATCATTTTTGCGGGAATACCGGCAACGTATCTGTACAACCTTATTTCAGCGATCATCCGTTCCATGGGAGACAGTAAGACGCCGGTTGTGTTTTTGGTGATCTCATCTGTGATGAATATTGTACTGGACCTTGTTTTTATCATAAATCTTCATCTGGGTGTGGCAGGTGCATCGCTTGCAACAGTGATCTCACAGGCAGTATCAGGAATCGGATGCATGATCTATAGCTGGAAGAAGTTTGAGATACTGCATCCGGATGCGGATGAACGCAGATGGAACAGTTCTTATATGAAAACACTCTGTGGTATGGGCGTGCCGATGGGACTGCAGTATTCGATTACGGCAATCGGAAGTGTTATTTTACAGAGTGCGGTAAATACCCTCGGATCTAATGCGGTTGCATCCATGACTGCAGGAAGCAAGATCGGTATGTTTTTCTGCTGTCCGTTTGATGCAATGGGATCAACGATGGCGACTTATGGCGGACAGAATGTCGGTGCAAAGAAAATGGATCGTATCTCAAAGGGATTAAAGGCGTGTTCCATGCTTGGAATCGGGTATGCGGTCATTGCATTTGGCGTGCTCGCACTGACCGGAAGGAATCTTGCGCTGTTCTTCGTGGAACGTGCTGAGGTGGAAGTCATTGAGAATGTATACCTGTTTTTATTTATCAACAGCGCATTTTATATTCCACTCGCATTTGTTAATATCGTCCGTTTCCTGATACAGGGAATGGGATACAGTAAATTTGCGATCCTTGCAGGTGTATGCGAGATGGTGGCAAGAACACTTGTCGGATTTGCATTAGTGCCGATGTTCGGATTCCCGGCAGCATGTTTTGCAAGCCCTGTCGCATGGATTTTTGCAGATGCATTTTTGTTCCCGGCATACCGTCATGTATACCATAAGACAGAAGAGATGCTGAATGTAAACATACAGTAAGTGGTAAAGACGTTTTCTGAACCTTGACATCATTATTATAACAATAGAAATGGAGAAAAATATGAGTATATTAAATGTTGAACATCTGACCCATGGCTTTGGAGACCGTGCCATTTTTGAGGATGTTTCGTTCCGTCTGCTTGCGGGGGAACATATCGGATTGGTCGGAGCCAATGGCGAGGGAAAGTCCACATTTATGAATATTGTTACCGGAAAGCTGATGCCGGATGAGGGAAAGGTTGAGTGGGCAAAAAATGTGCGCACCGGTTATCTGGATCAGAATTCCACGCTGCAGAAGGGAATGACGATCGAGAGTGTTTTAAAGTCAGCATTTGCATGGCTGTTCGAACAGGAAGAACGTATGAATGAGATCTGCGATCAGTTAGGCAGTGCCAATCCGGATCAGATGGATGCGATGATGGAGGAACTTGGTGTGATCCAGGATATGCTGACGATGCATGATTTTTATGTCATCGACAGCAAAGTGGAAGAAGTGGCAAGAGCGCTTGGTTTATTAGACCTTGGGCTTGACCATGATGTCTCGGATTTAAGTGGTGGACAGCGTATGAAAGTCCTGCTTGCGAAACTGCTTTTAGAGAAACCGGATATCCTTCTTTTAGATGAGCCGACAAACTATCTGGATGCAGAGCATATTGCGTGGCTGACGCGCTATCTGCAGGAATATGAAAACGCATTTATCCTGATCTCACATGATATTCCGTTTTTGAATGATGTAGTAAATATTATTTATCATATGGAAAATCAGAGACTTGACCGTTATGTAGGAAACTACGATAAATTTCAGGAAGTCTATGCAGTTAAAAAATCACAGCTTGAGGCTGCATACCGCAAACAGCAGCAGGAGATCAGTGAATTAAAAGATTTTGTGGCGCGCAACAAAGCACGTGTGGCTACGAGAAATATGGCAATGTCACGCCAGAAAAAACTGGATAAGATGGACGTGATTGAGCTTGCCGCAGAGCGTCCGAAGCCTGAGTTTGATTTTAAACTCGGACGGACACCGGGAAAATATATTTTTGAGACAAAAGATCTTGTTATCGGTTACGATGAGCCGTTATCAAAGCCGCTTAATATCTCTATGGAACGTGGTCAGAAAATCGCATTGGTCGGTGCAAACGGTATCGGAAAGACTACGTTGCTGCGCAGTATTTTAGGACTTGTTCCGGCACTTTCCGGGGAAGTTACACTGGGTGAAAATTTAGAGATCGGCTATTTTGAGCAGGAGATCAAGGGTGAAAATAAAAATACCTGTATCGAAGAGATCTGGGAGGAATTTCCGGCATTTTCACAGTATGAAGTGCGTGCAGCACTGGCAAAATGCGGACTGACGACAAAGCATATCGAAAGTCAGGTGCGTGTGCTAAGCGGTGGTGAGCAGGCAAAGGTACGTTTGTGCAAATTGATGAACCGCATGACTAATATCCTGCTTTTAGACGAGCCGACAAACCATCTGGATGTGGATGCAAAAGATGAATTAAAACGTGCTTTAAACGAATACCGCGGGGCAGTACTTTTGATCTGTCATGAACCTGATTTCTATCAGGATGTGGTAAATGCAGTGTGGGACTGCTCGAAGTGGACGACAAAGATTTTATAATAATTCAGATGCCGTTTTCAGAAGGTGATTCATAACAATAAAACACTTTCTGGAAATGGCATTTTATATTTTAAGAAGGGAGATGTGGAAAATGCAGCCAGATTATTATAAGGAGTTTACCTGTATTGCAGATCAGTGCAGCTTTACATGCTGCAGGGAGTGGAAGATCGGGGTGGATGATGTTACTTTTAAAAAGTGGAAACATACATGTATACCGGACGGGATGTATGAGGAAAGCCTGATCAGGCAGAATGTGGCTGATTGCAGCAATGGCGGAAACAGAGAAAGCTGCGTGCAGAAAAGACAGGATCTGAACACAAAGGAAAAAAAGTTGCAACTGAGTGAGTATGTGATAAAAAAGGATGGAAGCAGAGTTATAGGGTTAAATGAAGAGAAAAACTGTCCGTTTTTAAATGAAAAAAAATTGTGCAGATTAGTCCTTGCCTATGGGGATGAGATACTTTCACAGACTTGTCAGATTTTTCCAAGGGAGCTTCATACATTTAATGAAGATGTTACGGAATATTCCCTGATGCCGTCCTGTCCTGCGGTCGTTGATCTGTTATGGAAAAGAGATCATATTTCTTTTTCCGGGGAAATGGATGCATCTGCCTACCGGGAACTTGCTCCGCTTGTGAACTTACGTGCATTTCTGATGAAGCTGATGGAAGATGATGCACATACGCCGGAACATGATCTGATGAAGATTTTTTATGTACTGCTTGATCTATACGAACGGGTGGAAAAGGAGCCGGTAAATGATGCGGTAAAATCGTATCCGGATGGATTTCTCGAAGAACTTTCAAAGACTATCGATGACATTGAGCAGAACCCGCAGTATTCCATTGAGGAGCGCAACGAATTATTCCTTGATCTTGCAGAAAATTACCGCAGGGAAGGGTTGTATGAAAAATACTTAGAGCCAGTGGCACAGCTTGCAGAACAGTTGTCGGAACAGGGAATCAAGGAGGAGGTTGTAAAAGAATGGCAGGAGTTTGAAGTACTTTTTTTGAAATACCAGCCTCTGATGCGCCGATTTCTTTTGATGGAATTATATGCGGACAGTTTAAAACCGGAGGGCAATATAGAAGAGATGGTCGTGCAGGTGCAGTGGATCGCCATGGAATATGCCACGATCCGGCATGCAGTTTTTTTGTACTGGCTGCTTGGCATGGAAAATAAGTTTTCGAATGGAAAATCTATTTTACAGGAAGCTCTTGCTTATGAGAATCTACGTGAGTATATCGTTGTGATTTCCCGCATGATGGGATATGAGGAAGAGGATATTTATGAATATCTGGAAAACAGCTTTGAGGATATCATCTGGGACTGGGGATATTTTGCGTTGATTTGTGGTTGACATCTGCTGTTAAATGTATTATTGTATTAATCAGATAATACACAAAGGAGGCTGGAGTTATGAAGAAAGAACATTGCAGTAAAATGATAGCTCCGATTATTATTGCGATTATTCTGATCGTGTATTACGTTGCAATTGCTGCCGCATTTGTGCTGATCCCGGATATTGCAGTCATAGTAAAAATACTTATGATAATCATTCCGCTGGCATTGGCAGGAGTAGCATTTGCGGTAACTGTAGAACGTGTGAATGAGATAAGGAGTGGAGAAGAAGATGATCTTAGTAAATACTGATTATATCAGCGGCAAAAATTTAGAAATGCTCGGTCTGGTAAAGGGAAGCACGATCCAGAGCAAGAATATTGGAAAAGATATTACACAGAGTTTTAAAACATTAGTTGGTGGGGAATTAAAGGCATACAATGAAATGATGAATGAGGCAAGAGCCCTTGCCACTAAACGTATGGTGGAAGAAGCAGAAAGTCTTGGTGCGGATGCGGTTGTAAATATCCGCTATGCATCTTCTGCAGTTATGCAGGGAGCCGCGGAAGTTATTGCATATGGTACGGCTGTAAAATTTGTAAATTAGTAAAAAATTCTTGACTTGTAGTCCACTTCAGGTTGTAGAATTTATAAGTACTTCCGGTGGGGAAGCAAGTGATAAAATTCGTCGACGGAAAGGAGTAATTTTATTATGAAGACTACAAGTAAGGAAGAATTTGAAAAACAGAACGTATTTGGAACAGGAGCGGAGAATACAGGATTTGCACAGTATTTTATCGGTAATTCTTATCTGAATCCACTGACAGATCCAAAGAACTGTGCAGTATTTATGGCAAATGTTACGTTTGAGCCGGGTTGCCGCAATAACTGGCATATTCATCATGCGGCAAAAGGTGGCGGACAGTTTTTGATCTGTACAGCAGGTGAGGGATGGTACCAGGAAGAGGGAAAAGAGCCGGTCAGCCTGACACCGGGTACGGTGATCACTATTCCTGCAGAGGTAAAGCACTGGCATGGAGCGAAAAAAGATAGCTGGTTTTCCCATATTGCAGTGGAAGTTCCTGGAGAAAACTGCAAAAACGAATGGTGCGAACCGGTATCTGATGAAGTATACGATAAACTGAAATAAAATAATAGAAAAAAGGGACTGTAAAATAAGCCCGTAGATAAAGAAACGTCCGGCGGGAGCGTCCAAAAGTTTGTGTAATCCTTCAAACTGATGTAAGATAAAATTACTCAGTTTGGAGGTTATTTTTATGGCAAGAAGAAAAGACAGCCCGTAAAAAGCAGCAATGGGAAAAATGATGCGTGATTATCTGAAAAATAATGATTGCCTAATGGACTGTACTCTTCCTGTATGATTTCTTCCCCGTTGTTTCTGCTGCTTTTGCTCCAGCAATCTTAGGACCACGTTCTACTGTATAGATGTTACTGCCCTTTATCCTCGCTCCTTTTGGCTCATGAGAATGAATCTTGGCTTTCTCCTTTGTGAGAATGACCATAGGCTTGTCATCCACTTTTTTTATCTTCAATGTTCTCACTTTCTTTCAGAAAATTTCTGATTAAATCTTTATAAACTCGTTGCATAATTTGCTTCGTCTGTGTATACTATAGTTAGTAGATGGGCTATATGCCTATCATGTGGACTGACACATAAAATCCGAAATTCTTTCCGGACTTCGGGTGCCGGACAGTTGGCTGGCAACGGAAAAACCAGTTTGCTTATCGGACTTCGGGTGCCGATCAGTTGGCGGACAACAGAAAAATCAGTCATTAAAGGAAGGTGTCATCTGCTACGGCAGACGAACCTTCCTTTTAAATTTGCCAAAATACCATTTAGATATAAGGGACTTAATGCTTATGACTAAGAAACAGGCTATTGCCATCATCACCAAGTGTGCAAAACAATACCAGCAGTATTTAGAAGGTAATCAGGTTGTTTTTGTCTATCGTGACGAAAACAATAAGTCAAGAATCATATTAAGAAACCGAAGAAGCGGACAAGTGAAGATGATGAACGATTTGCACAGTCATTTGAGAAGCTTGTGCTGATGGCACAGGCGAGAGAAGGTGAGCAGGATGGGACTGTTTAAGAAGAAAAGTGTGGTTCAGTCTTATGACAAGGAAAATAAGAAGCCTGTAATCAAAGCCAGCATTTGTAATGGCGAGCAGGTTGCAGGTTTTAAGGATATACAAACAGGTAAGATTGAAGAGGTTATGCTGATAAAAAGTCCGGCAGACCTTGAAAGTTTTAAGGCTATGTATGGAATAGATGAAGAGATAGTAAAGGAATACTGATTATGAATATACAGATATTTGGCACTAAGAAATGTAATGATACTAAGAAGGCTGAGCGTTTTTTTAAGGAGCGTGGCATCAAGTATCAGTTCATTGACATGAAAGAAAAAGGAATGAGCAAAGGTGAATTTAACTCTGTTGCACAGGTAAATGGTGGTCTGGAGAATATGATCAACTGGGATGGCAAAGACAAGGATTTGCTTGCACTTATTAAATATACTACGGATGAAGATAAGCTGGAAAAAGTGCTTGAGAATCCGCAGGTAATTAAAACTCCGGCAGTAAGGAATGGAAAGCAGTCGACATTAGGTTATCAGCCGGATATCTGGAAAGGATGGAACTAATGGTAAAGAAAATAGTAAAAGACCCATTGTTTCTTGCACAGAAGTCGGTGGATGCAACAGAGGCAGATAAGCAGGTGGTAACAGATCTGATTGATACACTTAGAGCCAATCTTGACCATTGCGTAGGCATGGCTGCAAACATGATAGGTGTTAAGAAGAATATTATTGTTGTGGCAGCAGGACCATTTCAATTTGCAATGATTAATCCGGTAATCACAAAGAAATCCGAAGCATTTCAGACAGAGGAAGGATGCCTGTCTCTGGAAGGTGCTCGTCCTTGCACCAGATATCAGGAGATTGAGGTGGATTACTTTGACCAGAGCTTTAAAAAGCAGCATGGGAAATATTCCGGCTGGACGGCACAGATAATTCAGCATGAGATTGATCATTGTAATGGTATTGTGATATAAAATGCTGTCTATTATTTATGGTTGCGTGAGGATATTTCAATGGGCAGAATCTCGTCCTTCTATTGAATCGGAAACCAAAGAGGATACGATTGAACCGGGAACCGAAATATTATCTCTTACAGCAGATCCAAGAGAAGATGGCCTTGTTAAATCAAGAACCGGAGATACCACTACGGATGCGACTTATAGCGATTGGTACAAAGCAGTATATGTTCCTGTTGCGAAGACAGCACAAGCTGTAAATGGAGGTAAATAATCATGCTGAAGAAAGTCATTAAAATCGGGGATAAAGATGTGGCATTTCGTTCCTCGGCTACAGTGCCAAGATTATACCGTGCAAAGTTCAAAAGAGACATCTTTAAAGACTTAGCCAAACTGGAAAGTTCATATAAAGGCAGTAAAGAAGAGGGCGAAGAGTTTGCAATCGATGATCTAGAGATTTTCGAGAATGTGGCATATATCATGGCATATCACGCCGATAATACGATACCGGATAATATCGATGACTGGCTGGATCAGTTTGAGATGTTTTCAATCTATGAAGTGCTGCCAGAGATTCTTGCTCTTTGGGGTACGAATCTTATAACAGATATTGAGTCTAAAAAACTTAAACGCAGTAGCCGGGAGATGACCACGCCATTATTCCTCCTGCGCTGCCTTGAGATAGGTATTTCCATCGGAGATCTGGATTATCTGACCATCGGAATGGTGATGGATATTTGGACGGAGAAAGCAAATGACTCCGTGAAATATGACAGCTTAGCTACGCAGGAGGATTTTGATAAGTTTTGATGAACAAATTGTAAATTTTGAATGTTGTATTGCTATTGTACGCACAATCGGGTATAATATGATTATAAAAATATCGGAAAGGTGGTGCTGTATATGGCAGCAAAATCAGCGAATCTTTATGCTCGTATTGAACCGGAAGTGAAAGAAAAGGCAGAAAGCATTTTATCCGCACTGGGCATTCCTGCTTCCAATGCTATCAATATGTTTTATAAACAGATTATTCTTCAGAGAGGACTTCCTTTTGATGTGAAAATTCCATCTTCTCGTCCGGTAGATATGTCCGCTTTATCAGAAGCAGAATTGAATGCAGAACTTGAGAAAGGATATGCGGATATCAAAGCAGGAAGAACAAGAGAAGCAAGTGCAGTTTTTGCAGACATCCGTAAGGATTATGATTTATGATTTACACTATTAAAATTACAGATCAGGCAGATAATGATGTCCGTAACATCTATGAATATATTGCCTACGAACTGCAGTCACCGGAGAATGCCAGTGGTCAGCTGGACAGAATCGAAAAGTGTATTATGAGTCTTGACGATATGCCAGAGCGCTATCGTTTTTATGATAGAGAACCGTGGAAAAGTCGTGGACTTCATATTGTTCCGGTAGATAATTATTGCGTTCTCTATATTGTAGATAATGATGATAGGACAGTTTCCATTATGCGAGTGATGTATGGAGGTTGTGATATTGATGTTCAGCTTGACAAATACACAAAATACGAAGAGTAGTGTAAATCGGAATTTGTGGAGGTTCGGTACATGAAAACATATCAAGTAAGTCTGAATGGTAAGCATTATAGTATGTTGGAAAAGATGCTATGTTCAGATAGGGCTGGGCAGTTGGCAAAGAACCAACACATAAACGGATATGAACTGTTTTCTGATATGCTGCATGATATATGTTCGCCTGTAACAGATGGATGGAGTACATTTGAAATAATATTGGAAGGGTCTGTCGAAGAATTAGATTTATTAAGATTGATGACAAAAGTAGTCTATACAGAAAACGAAGATTATTTTGTAGGACAAATAGGGCAACATTTTCAATGTGAAAAAGAATTTGAGTTTCAAATTTATTTGAAATTTTGAACTTCCAGTTTATTAGAGGGCGAACAAAACGAAAAATTGGAATTTTCATGATTGTGGAGGAGAATATGGCACAACAGAATATATATGATAATGAAATATTCTTTGAGGGATATAAAAAGATTAGAGATAACAAAATAAATGCCAATAACTTATTTGAAATACCTGCATTGTTTTCTATGTTGCCAGATTTAAAAAATAAAAGAGTATTAGATTTGGGATGTGGATTTGGAGAACATTGCAAACGATTTATTGAGTGTGGAGCAAAAAAGGTAGTTGGGATTGATATATCCGAAAAGATGTTAGAGGTTGCCAGAAATGAAAATAGTGACCCAAATATAATTTACATCAATATGCCTATGGAAAAGATTGCAGAATTAAATGAACAATTTGATATAGTAGTTAGTTCGTTAGCGTTCCATTATGTTGAAGATTTTGAGGGAGTAGTTAGCGACATTTACAATATGCTTGATACAGAAGGAATATTTCTTTATTCACAAGAGAATCCATTATGCACTTGCCATTCTGGAGGTAACAGATGGACAAGAGACGAACAAGGTAATAAGATACATCTTAATCTTGCGAATTATGGTATCGAGGGAGAAAGGGAGTCAGTATGGTTTGTTGATAATGTAAAAAAATACCATAGAACTTTCTCAACAATCATAAACACATTAATTAATGCAGGATTTTCGATAGAAAGAATGATTGAACCATTACCAACAGATGAAATACTTGAACAATATCCAGATTACAAGGATTTGTTTCATAAGCCAGATTTCTTATTACTAAGAGTAAAGAAGTGAAAATTCCAGTTTATCTGCAACAACTAAATAACATTCATAAGCATCAATTAGAGATGGTTGGTGCTTTTTCTATGCTCGGAGAAATTCGGGCTTTTTTATGCAATTTTTGAAGGAGGTAGACGCCAATGGCAAACAGAATCAAAGGTATCACTGTCGAAATTGGCGGTGATACTACCAAGCTGCAGACAGCTCTTAAAGGAGTCAACGGTCAGATTAAAAATACGCAGTCTGCATTAAAGGATGTAGAAAGACTTCTAAAGCTGGATCCGACCAATACAAATCTGCTTGCTCAGAAACAGAAACTGTTAACGCAGGCAATTGGAGAAATAAAAGAGAAACTAACCACCTTGAAGACGGCGGCACAGCAGGCAAATGAACAGCTGCAAAAAGGGGAGATCTCTCAGGAGCAGTATGATGCACTTCAAAGGGAAATTGCCGCAACAGAGGCAGAACTTAAAAGGCTTGAATCTCAGGCATCAATTGCAGAGAACTTCAAAGATGGAATACATCATCGATTCCACCAAGACAAAAGCCGGAACAAGAAAGCTTCCGATGACAGAAGATGTGTATGAGACATTTAGAAGAATACTGAAAGAGAGACCTAGAGATTTACCAGAGAAGATGGTTGACGGTTACGTAGGATTCCTTTTCAGAGACAAGAATGGAATGCCAGAAGTGGTAATGAACTGGCAACATCGATTTAACCACGCAGTAAAAAGATATAACGACATTTTCAAAATCCAGATGCCGAATATTACTCCTCATGTTTGCAGACATACCTACTGTAGTAACCAGGCAAGAGCCGGAATGAACCCTAAGACTTTACAGTATCTGATGGGACATTCGGACATAGGGGTAACGATGAATACTTACGCGCATCTTGGACTGGATGATGCGAAAGATGAGATGGTACTGAGTTTGCTTTTATCATCTGCGTTCATTTGCGCCTCCTTAAGTATAGGATAAGTATAGCAGAAACAGGGACGAATGGGAAATCGGACGAATTACGGGACTGGCAGAATGACGGTGGATAACCGGCAGAAAAATGAAAGAAGCAGGAGTGGAAATCCGTATTCCAGCCATGTAAAAGCAGGAAAACATGCAGGTACTGTTTATAATTTCAAAAGAAAAAGCAGGATTCGGAAGTCGTTAACGAGACTTCCCATCCTGTTTGAGTTTATCCACAAATATATTTTTTTAAATTTCGTCAGTTTTTACAATGGTGTGAACAGTAAGTTACTGTTCACACCTAACGGTGTTACCAGCAACGATTACAGCCCATTTAAAATGCCTCTACGAGGCAGGGGCTGTAATCACTCAATAATTAATACTATGGCGCATAGCTTGACAGCGTGGTGTCAAGCTTGCGTCTGAACAGTAACAACAGTAACTTTTAGTTCTAATTATACTAGCATATATACTATACATTTCTACTATTTCAGGATATAATTATATATGATTAGACTCTGAAAAGTTCTTGTCTCTTTAACGGAACTCAAATAATCTATTTAAGCAATCTATACCTCCATTAATAGTATTGCACTAATTTTATACAATGTGATATTATAATCACAATTATTTTTTGATAGAGGAGTAAGCTATGTACACCTATTTTTTATCACTTACACCAGACACTTGGTCCAATACCGAAGATCTACTTTTACCTTACATATCATCTGAACGTTATATTCGTCTTTTACGCTATGTCCACGCTGCTGATCGTAAACTTGCACTGTATTCTGAATTACTTACTCGCATGATTATACTATCACACACTTCACTTACTATCAATAATTTGCAATTTTACTACAAAGAAAACCATAAACCCATACTTCTTACAGATCCTTCCATTGATTTTAGCTATTCACATACCAAAGGTGCAATCTTATGCTGCGTATCCACTGATTCCACAGTTGGAACAGATATTGAAATATGTGAAGATGCCCCATATC
>OHAC01001316.1_pt1 | contig 23208 bp, 26 predicted proteins | sample 1577051 | NCBI WGS metagenome assembly OHAC01 (sample SAMEA3541499, study PRJEB24748) | human gut metagenome | biome: human gut; feature: human-associated habitat; material: faeces | place: China | collected 2012 | reverse complement strand
CCGGGAACTTTTATTTCATGGAAATGAATACCAGGATCCAGGTGGAGCATCCGGTGCCCGGAGGAACGCAGCATAATTGCGGAATCCGGATTGATAGCAGGCTTCTGTGACGGGGATGCCCCGGCGCAGGAGCTCGTTTGCGTTTTGGAGGCGTTTTTCGGTTAGGTATTCGGTAATGGTGTAGCCGGTTTCCTGGCGGAAGAGGCGCATCATGTGGTATTTGCTCATGTAAAAGCGGGCGGCGAGCTGGTCGATCGTGTGGTCTTCTTCTGGGTGTTCAGAGAGGTAGCGCATGAGTTCCAGGATTTTTTCGCCGGAAGGGGAGGTCGGAACGTATTCCCGGTGGTTTTCGGAGGCGGCGCGATCAAGGTGTACCATAAATTCCAGAAATAATAAACGCAGAAGAAGCCCGGAGCCATAACTGCTGCTGCCATCAAGGGATTCAAAGTTAGCATTGTCTGTGCCATTGTCATTTGTAGCACCTGTCTGATAGGCATTTTCCAGTCTTGACAGCGCCTCTAAGAGCGGCGTCATGGCGAGGGAACCCAGACGCAGAACGTCGGACTGCTGTTCTCTGGCAAGCTGGAAGCAGAGGTCCAGCGCACAGTCAGCACAGGAGAAAGTATCCAGACATTCCGGCGACAGGTAGAGGATGATGCGCTCATATCGGCTGCCGTATGGCACGATCGGCTTGTGCAGGCAGTGTGCGCTGACGAGGACGATGTCGAGCGGACGGAGGTGGTAGGAACGGCCTTCCACGATGTAGTCCGCTTCGCCGTTTAACAGGATCAGGACTTTGTGGAAATCATGATAGTGGTAGGCAACCGGTGTATCCATCTGCCCGCGCAGGTGGAAAAGGCGGAATTCGTGGTTGAGGTAGCCGCGTTTTTCGTAGGCGGGGGATTCGTGGGTGGTGTTTTCTGGCATAAGGGGACTCCTTTTTTGAGTGTATTGCAGGTTGATTGTTGCGGGAAATTATATCTTGTATAAATGCATTGAGTTTGTTGTTTTCCTCTGAGATAAATATGTTTTGAAACACAGACATTTCATTTCTTAGTTCATATTATATAGCATTATATGCAATATTTAAAGCATGATTCTTCTATTAAAAGCTACTATATTTTCCTAAAATTAAAATTAAAGAAAGCATAGATGGAATATTATGAAAATGCAGACATATTCAAAACATAAATGGATATGCATGATAAAGTGATTTCAAGAATGGAAGTAGAATAGAAATCATTGATGAAAGGTAACTGTTCAGTAGGTCTGCGCATTTACTGCGCTGACCGTACGAAAACATGGGCCAGCAGGCAAAAATCCCATTGCCGTAGGCAATTTTTAATGGATTTTTGCGCGTGACTGTGAAGGTACTGAACAGTTACGATGAAAGATTTTTATGGTATTGATTAAAAGGGGCAGGAGGTATCGCGATGAAACAGGTTGTGCTTGAAAAATATCACTGTATGGGAAATGATTACCTGGTGTTTGATCCAAATAAGAATGATCTGGAATTGAATGCGGAGAATATCAAGAAGATGTGCAGCCGTCATTTTGGCATCGGCGCGGATGGCATTCTGGCGGGTCCATATCTGGGGGAGAATGATTTTTATGTACGCATCTACAACGCGGACGGCAGCGAGGCGGAGAAGAGCGGCAACGGCATGGGTATTTTTGCAAAATATCTGCGGGACGCGGGATATGTGCAGAAAACGACAATCTCCTGGAAAACGCTGGGAGGCGAGGAGACAGTCTTTTATCTCAACGAGGATGCGACCCGTGTGAAAATTTCGATGGGACATCCGACGTTCTGGAGTGATGAGATTCCGGTGACCGGCGAGCGGCGGGAGATGGTAAACCAGACGATGGTATTTGGAAAGATTCCGTATGTCACGACTTGTCTTTCAATGGGAAATCCGCACTGTGTTATCTGGATGAATGAGATTTCGAAGGAAATGGTGTGCCGGATCGGCGAGCATTCGGAAACATCCGAATATTTCCCGGAAAAGGTCAATACGCAGATTTTAAATGTTCTTGACCGGACGAATATCCAGATCGAGATCTATGAGAGAGGCGTTGGATATACGCTGGCGTCCGGAAGCTGCGCCTGCGCGGCGGCGAGTGCGGCATACCGCCTGGGACTTGCCGATCCGCATATGTACGTCCATATGCCGGGCGGCACGCTGGAAGTGGAAATCAAGGAGGACGGCATGGTTTACATGGTCGGCGAGGTCGGCTATGTGGGACATATCCAGTTGGGAAATGAATTGAGCGAACAGCTGCGGATTAAATAAAAAAGTATTTGACAGAAAAATATCGGACTGCTATATTTTATTTATAAAAATTGTGAAAAGAATGACAGGGGCATTCTCACACAGCAAAACGATCATAAACGTATGCTTGAAATTTTGGGGGCTGTATAGGCAGGAAAATTCTGGGCGTATATGAAAAGAGGGCGAGGGGGCTGACTGGAAGCAGAGACAGCTGCCTCGTTTTTTATAGGAGGAAATGGCGATGGGAGAGAATACGAACCGATCCGAACCTTTTTTTGATGAAGATGTTGATTTGGTAAAGCTGCAGTTTACCGATATTTTTGGACAGTGCAAAATGGTCCAGATGACGCGGAGGCAGGCGGAAAAAGCGATGAAAGAGGGGTATGCAATCAACCGGTTTGCGCTCGGCGGCTTACAGAAAGCTGGGATCGAGGGCGCGGCGGCGCCGGAGTATCTGACGGACCAGAGCGAGAGTGTGGAATTGTACTTGAAGCCGGATGCATCAACGTATCAGGTCCTTCCGTGGGATTCCGGGCAGGAAAATGTAGCGCGTGTGATCTGCCAGGTCTGCAATGCGGATGGGACGCCGTCCTGGACGGATTCGCGTCATATTTTACAGGAAACGGTAAAACGTGCCGAGAAGATGGGACTGGACTTTGATTTTGATTTCCAGTGTGAGTTTTATCTGTTTCACACGGATGATGATGGGAGACCGACGACGGTGACGCATGAGGTTGCCGGGTATTATGACGCGGGGCCGATCGATTTGGCAGAGGGCGTCCGCCGGGACATGGTTCTGAGCCTGGAGGAAGCAGGATTTGCGGTCGAGAGCACGCATCATGGTCTGACTGCCGGACAGCACAGCTTCGTCCTTCCGGCGCGCCGGGGCATTGAGGCAGCAGATTATTTACAGACGTTCAAGGCGGCGGTCAAACGGATTGCGAAACGCCATGGTCTGCATGCGACTTTTATGCCGAAGCCAAACATGAGCGGCGACGGATCGGGGCTTCATGTGGGGGTGTCGATTTCTTCCAGACGGGGCGCGGAGGCGATGGCGCAGGCAAAGCAGTTTGCGGCAGGCGTGCTTAAAAACCTGAGCGATATGATGATTTTCACGAACCCGACCGTCAATTCATACAAACGTCTGGCGGCAGAGCGGAGCACGGTGTTCCAGCCGGAGTTTCCGGCGGCTGTGTGGGAAAAAGGAAGTGAAAAGGCAGTTCATGTGAAGGAAGACCGGAACGGGCGTATTTCCGTGGAAGTGCAGTTCCCGGATCCGTCTGCGAATCCGTATCTGGCGCTGACGGCGATCCTGGCAGCAGGACTGGAAGGAATCGAGAAGGCGCTGGTGCTGGATGAAGAAGCGGGCGATGAGAATGCGCCGCGGTTCCCGGAGACATTGGGGATATTGCTCCAGAAGCTGGATCAGAATGAATTTGCACACCGTGTATTTGGGGAAAAGTTCTGCCGGATGTACGGCGAGGGCAAGAAAGAGGAGTGGGAACGCTTCTGTGCCTATGTGACGGATTGGGAGACAGCGGAATATCTGTATCGTTGTTAGGGGGTACGAAATCGCAGTGAGGTGAGACCACGTGGGAAACATCATAGTAGCATTTTCGAAGCCGCAGGACGGACGAAATATTAGAAATATACTCGTAAAACATGGAATACAGGTCACAGCCTCCTGCACATCGGGCGCGCAGGTTTTAGCGTCAACCGATGATTTGCGAAGCGGGATTGTGGTGAGCGGCTACCGGTTTGGTGATATGACCTGCCGGCAGCTTGCCGACCAGCTGCCGCCGGGATTTGATTTGCTTCTCATTGCTTCCCCGAGCCGGTGGAGCGGCGAAGCGATGGGAAGGATTGTCTGCCTGCCGGCACCGTTTAAAATGGGAGATTTAGTTTCGACGGTCCGCATGATTGAGCAGTCACAGACGGAAAAAAGACGGCGGATGCGCCGCCAGCCGCCGCAGAAGCGCAGGGAAGAGGATCAGAAAGCGATCGACACCGCAAAGGCGATTTTGATGGAGAGGAACCGGATGACGGAGCCAGAAGCGCATAAATATCTGCAGAAATGTAGCATGGACAGCCAGGTCAGCCTTATTGAGGCGGCACAAATGGTAATCAGTCTTTACAAAATGGCGTAAGATCCTTTACAATAGGATCAAAAAGGCAGAAGGAGCAGCAAAAACGATGAAATTTACAAAAATGCAGGGACTTGGCAATGATTATGTCTATGTCAACTGTTTTGAAGAAACGGTAAACGATCCGGAGAAGCTGGCGATTGCCGTCAGTGACCGCCATTTTGGAATTGGTTCCGACGGATTGATTCTGATTACCCCATCTGAGGTGGCAGACTGCCGCATGGATATGTACAATCTGGACGGTTCCCGCGGCGCGATGTGCGGCAACGGCATCCGCTGTGTGGGAAAATATGCGTATGACCACCATATCGTGGACAAGCCGCAGATTTCTGTTGAGACATTGTCCGGGATTAAATATCTGGATATGAAGGTTGAAAATGGCAAAGTAACGGCGGTCACCGTCGATATGGGCGAGCCGGAGCAGACTTCCGAGCTTCCGGAGAAGATCGAGGTAGATGGAACGGAATACGAATTTACCGGAATTTCCATGGGAAATCCGCACGCCGTTCTGTTTATGGATGAGATTGATTCCCTGGATCTGGAGACGATCGGACCGAAATTCGAGTTCCATAAGCGTTTCCCGGATCGTACCAACACCGAGTTTGTCAAGGTCATTGACCGCACACACGTAAAAATGCGTGTCTGGGAGCGCGGATCCGGCGAAACGATGGCATGTGGAACAGGTGCCTGCGCGGTTGCCGTTGCATCCATTCTGGCAGGGCATACGGAGGATGCGGTTGAGGTCGAGCTGCTGGGCGGCTGCCTGCAGATCCGCTGGGACCGAGAGAAAAACCGCGTGTTCATGACTGGACCGGCGGTGGAAGTGTTTAGCGGGGAGTATGAGGAATAATTAAACAGGAAACTTTGGGACTTCTTTCACATATGGTAGTAGTACAACGATATGTGAGAGGAGTCTTTTCTTTTGGAAGAAAAAAAGAAAGTGATGATAGATGCCGGGCACGGCGGAACGAAAGATCCGGGAGCAGTATTTGAGGATCGGATGGAAAAGGACGATACCCTGCGTCTGGCGCTGGCAGTAGGGAGGATTCTCGAGGAAAATGGGGTGAATGCCGTCTACACGCGGTCAACGGACGTCTATGACACGCCCTACCAGAAAGCAGAGATGGGAAATGAGGCGGGCGCGGACTATTTTGTTTCCCTGCACCGCAATGCGGCGAGTGAGCCGGGAAAAGGTTCGGGCGTCATGACGCTGGTGTACAAGACAGGTAGGGAATCAGAACAGCTGGCGGATTCAATACAAAGAGAGCTGGCGCGCACCGGATATGTGGATCTCGGCGTGATCGAGCGCCCGGATTTGATTGTGCTGCGGAAAACGCAGATGCCGGCGGTTCTGGTTGAAGCCGGATTTATCGACAATCCGGAGGATAACAAGCGGTTTGACGCGCAGTTTGACGAAATTGCGGCGGCGGTTGCATCTGGGATTCTAAATGTAATCGATGACGACATGGATCGCCGTCCGGTGGAAGAGAGCGACTATTATTACCAGATCCAGACGGGGGCGTACCGCATCCGATCGCTGGCAGAGCAGCAGTTAGAAGAACTGCGCCGTATGGGATTCCCTGCATTTCTGGTGTACGATGGGACGTATTTCAAGCTTCGGGTCGGTGCGTTTAAAAATCTCGACAACGCCGTGCGGATGGAACGGGAACTGCGGAAGGCGGGATTTCCGACGGTGCTTTTGTATGAGAGGGAGGTGAAGTAGGGGAGAAAAGCTGAAAAACAGGCACTATCTGAAAATAAGAATAGAATGACTTATTTGATTGATTTTTGCTGTGTTTTTTGTAAAAATGAATGGAAAAAATCCCCTCATTATGGTATGCTGAAGATAGAAAGCAACATGCATTTTCTTGTAGATAAAGGGAGGGGTTTGGTATGTCAGAGAAGAAAAAAATTATCATCACGATTGCGAGGCAGTATGGAAGCGGCGGTGCGGATACGGGCAAAAAGTTGGCGGAAGATCTGGGGATCAGTTTTTATGATAAGAACATTCTCCGTATGAACTCAGATGAGAGCGGTATCAAAGAGAGCTATTTCCATCTGGCAGACGAGAAGGCGGGCAACCGGCTTTTATACAAGATTATCAATACATTGACGCCGGAAAAGGGCGCACCGTCGTTCGGTTCCGATCTCATTTCAGCTGACAATCTGTTCCGCTTCCAGTCGGAAGTGATCCGGAAGCTGGCGGCGGAGGAATCCTGCGTCATCATCGGTCGCTGCGCGGATTACGTGCTGGATGGCACCGAGGGACTGATCCGCGTGTTCCTCTACGCGGATATTAAAGTGCGTGAGGAGCGCGTGCGTGAGCGGAATCTCTACGCGGACAAAGATGTCCTCAAAAATATCCACCGGATCGACCGGGAACGCCGCGATTATAATCGTTATTATGCAGGGCGCGACTGGGAGAAGCCGGAGAATTACGACCTTTTGATTAATACGACGCAGATTGGTGTGGACGGGGCGGTTCAGTTGATTAAGGATTATTTAAAAATGAGGGGGCTTTTGTAAGGGAAAAAGAATGACTTCCACTTGCAATTCAATATAGTATCGTGTAAAATGGCACATACAGCCGGGCGAATACGAGAGTGTTTGGACGGCTGTATGTGCTGTTTTGCTATTATTACAAGTAAGGGGAAAATATGAAATATCAAAATGATATTGACAAAATGAATACGAACCGGAATTTATTTCTGATGTCGCTGCCGATCTTCGTGGAGCTGTTATTGCAGCTTTTGGTCGGAAACGTTGATCAGATGATGGTAAGCCGGGTATCGCAGCCCTCGGTGGCAGCGATTGTCAATGCGAACCAGATCATGAACCTGGTGATTATCGTGCTGAGCATGGCATCGACGGCGGTTACTGTGATTTTGTCCCAGTATCTGGGCGCGCAGGATGAAAAAAATGCATCCCGGACCTGCATGGTCTCGATCGTGCTGATCGGCGGCGTCAGTCTTGCGGCAACGATTCTGGTTTTTGCCGGGCACACGCCGCTTTACCGGGCGATCCATGTGCCGGAGGAGGTTTTTGATGAGGCGTCGCTGTATCTGCTGATTGTCGGCGCATTTATTCTGGTGCAGGGACTTTATCTGACCTTCTCAGCGATGATCCGCGCATTTGCCATGGTAAAGGAAGTCATGATTATATCAGTTATCATGAATGCCATGAATATTGTGGGAAATGCGATTTTAATCAACGGCTGGTTCGGAATGCCGCAGCTTGGGGCGGTCGGGGCGGCGATCTCGACGGATATCAGTAAGTTAGTTGGTCTGGCATTGATGATCGGAATGTTTTTCAAGAGCCGCCGCGTCAAAATGGGAATGAGTTATCTGCGTCCATTTCCGGTGCAGATTTTAAAAAATCTCTGCCTGTTGGCAATTCCGACAGGGGTCGAAAGTTTTTCATACAATCTCTCCCAGATGATGATTCTGGGAATTGTTAATTCCTTTGGCACGCTGGTTACTGTAACTAAGGGATATTGTACGATTTTTGCCAATATTGATTATGTCTATGCGATGGCGATCGCGACGGCAACCCAGATTGTGCTGGGCTACCTGATCGGCGCGCGCCGTCTGAATGATATACAGAAACGAGTGAATGCGACACTGAAGGTTGCGATTGCGGCATGTGTCGGTATGGCGGTGCTGATGTGTCTGGGAGGCAAATACATTTTCCTGATTTTCACAGACAACCCGGAGATCATTGCGCTTGGACGGCGGATTCTGGTGATTGAGATTGTGCTGGAGATCGGGCGCGCGGTCAACATTGTTATGACCAAATGCCTGATTGCGGTCGGCGATGTCCTGACCCCGACCACGGTCGGAATCACCTTCCAGTGGGTCGTAGCTGCCGCCGGTTCCTGGCTGCTCGGCAGCAAGCTCGGCTGGGGGTTGGAAGGCGTCTGGATTGCGATGGCAGCCGATGAATGCGTGCGCGGACTCATTTACGCGGTGCATTTTAAGAAAGAACGTTGGAAGAAGAATTTTAAGGGCGTGAAGACAGAAGCGGAGTTGGGAGAGGCGTAGAAGATAAGCGAAGAAAGAAAGTGTGAGAAAAAATGAAAGAAACAGGATGGAAAAAGACAGCAGGGAATGGTTCTGATGGAAAAAGAACGGAAGGAAAGAAATCGTTTGGCCGGGGGGAGAAAACAACTGGATTTTCCAAGAATAGTGCAAAAGTGGGAGTCAATGGGGAAAAACAGGGAAAAGCTGCTCGTAAAGTGTCTGGAGTTGAGGATAAATGGGGCACACATGGGGACAGGAAACGAAATGTAGGGGAAAAAGACGGTCAGAAAACGGTTCGTGGTGGACAGCGTGGAAAAACAAAATGTCCGATTTACCGTGAGTGCGGTGGCTGTCAGTATCTCCATTTAACCTATGATCAGCAGTTAAAAGAAAAACAGAAGCGCATGGAAGAACTGCTGGGCGGTGTCTGTCCGGTTCGTCCGATCATTGGAATGGAAGAGCCGTATCATTACCGCAATAAAGTTCATGCGGTATTTGGATTGGATCGGAAAAATAATCCAATTTCTGGCATTTACAAAGAGGGGACACATCGGATTCTTCCGGTGGATTCCTGTCTGATTGAGGATCAGAAAGCAGACGAGATCATCGTGACGATCCGGAGTATGCTTCGTTCGTTCAAGATTCGTGTTTTTGATGAGGACACCGGATACGGTCTGCTGCGTCATGTATTGATTCGCCGCGGCTTCACAACCGGCGAGATTCTGGTCGTTTTGGTGACAGCATCCCCGGTATTCCCGTCGAAGAACAATTTCGTCAAGGCGCTTCGTGAAAAGCACCCGGAAATTACTACGATCGTCCAGAATATCAACGGCAGAAGCACCAGTATGGTGCTTGGCGACAAAGAACACGTTCTGTACGGAAAAGGATATATAGAGGATGTTCTCTGCGGGCTCCGGTTCCGCATCTCATCCCGTTCTTTCTACCAGATCAATTCTGCGCAGACGGAGAAGCTGTATGCCAAGGCAATGGAGCTGGCAGAATTGACCGGAAATGAGACAGTGCTGGATGCCTACTGTGGTATTGGTACGATCGGTCTCATTGCCAGCAAACACGCGGGAAAAGTGATTGGTGTGGAACTGAATCCGGACGCTGTGCGCGATGCAGTGCAGAATGCGAAGAAGAACGGCATCACCAATGCACAGTTCTTCTGCAATGACGCCGGACGGTTCATGACCCATATGGCAGCCCGCAGCGAGAGCGCCGATGTCGTTTTCATGGATCCGCCGAGAAGCGGAAGTACCGAAGAATTTATCGACGCGGTAGCCCTGATGCAGCCGAAACGTGTCGTCTACATTTCCTGTGGTCCGGATACATTGGCACGCGATTTGAAAGTATTCGCAAAGCACGGTTATCGGGCGAAAGAAGCATGGCCGGTGGATTTGTTTGGGTGGACGGGGCATGTTGAAACCGTGGCTCTTCTCGTTAAAAAACGTTGATTTTCCGGGATTTTCCGGCATTTTTGGAAAAAATGAACTTGTGTTTTTACGAAGAAAATAGATGTGAATTGAAAAATTTACTCCAGGTGGGGTAAATGGAAAACAGGGTTTTGTTCCGTGATATTCGGATAAATGGATACCACGGGACGAAACCCTGTACTTTTTGGCAAAAGTCTATACTCCGCGGCAAAAGTGGAAACCACGGGACGAAAGTGAAATGATTACCTTACGCGAAAGAACAGAGGGAACTTGCCAGCGAGATCGCGGAGCTGGAAAAGGCAATCCGGGACTATGAACAGACCCGGAAATCTGCGGGGATGTTTATTGCGATGATTTTATGAAAGCTGCCGGTGTGACCGAAGAATTAAAAGCCGCCAATCAAATGAAGTGGGTAGGGCTGGTAAATAATTGTAAGGCGCAGGTGGAAGAAATAATACAAAATGAATTAATTTTTAGATAATTTTAATATTGGGTGCAATGAGCCAGTTTTTGTAGCGCAGCCAAATTACTTATATAATAACCACTATTGGTTTTTGTTAGTATGCCACGCTTAACAAAATCAGCCAAAACATATAGAAGATGTCGATATGTAACCCCCAAAAATTCTGATGATTCTGTATGTTTCTCTCTGTAATACCCATTTTGTGATGTGAGTAAAATAAAATTTGCCAAACGTACATCCAAAGGGTAAGACTGATTACGTGAATAGTTATATGTATTTCCTATTGCTTTTTGACTGAGAAAAAGGCAGAGATGGCGCAAAAATCTTATATCCTCCAAAATTTTATGCTTACAACTGCTTATGTTAATTGCATAGCAAGTACATTCTGTAATTGCTGTAATTCCATTTGATGTGTTTTGCGCTCCAATCAATTCCATTTCCCCAATGAAACAAGGGGCATTTAAGAAATTGATTAGGGATATGCATCCGTTTTCGTGCGATAGAAACAATTTTGCTCTACCATTGATTAGATAATACAAGTGTGCAGGGGCGGTCCCCTCCTGCATTATTACTTCGTCACTTTCAAATTGAACAATCGAAACATACGGTCTTATGTCAAAATTGAAATAATCTGTCAAAGGAAAGTGATTGTAATATTCATCTATGAGATTTTGCTGAACTATCTTTTTCATGAATATTCCTTTCTGCAAAAGTGTGTAAAATTTCTCATAGTAGTCTAACATAAATAGCGCTATAATTCAAGAAAAGCAAGGAGGACATTGCAATGGAGCAAAAAAAATATTGGGATCAAGTATCAACAAAAAACAATTTATAACACCTTTTCATGCAGCTGAATTTGAAAAGTATGTGGGAAGAAATTCTGTAATTCTCGATGTGGGATGCGGCTATGGACGTACCCTTAATGAGCTTTATCAACTTGGTTTTCAGCATCTAATAGGAATTGACTTTTCAAGTGGGATGATCGAACGGGGCAAAGAGCAATTCCCTTATTTGGATTTAAGAACAAAAATAGCAGACAATATTGATTTGCCTGATCAGAGCGTTGATGCCGTTATTCTGTTTGCAGTATTAACTTGCATTCAGAATAATTCCGAGCAGGAGAAGCTAATCAGAGAAATCGAAAGAGTTTTAAGGCCAAACGGCATACTATACGTTAATGATTTCCTTTTAAATGATGACGACCGAAATAAAAAGCGCTACGCTGAATTTGCCTCCAAATATGGAAATTATGGCGTTTTCGAGTTGCCAGAGGGGGCTGTTTGCAGACATCATGATGAAAACTGGATTCTTAATCTACTTGCAGGTTTCAATGCGCTAAAATATGAGCATTTAACTTTTACTACCATGAATGGTCATAAATCAAACGGCTTCTATTTTATTGGTAAAAAGATATGCTAAAAAAATTAAAATGCGGAGAACTGGTCTTTGTACTTGGAACAGTTCTTTCTGCCTTGGGGATCGCATTGCAAACAAAAGCAGACATTGGTATTTCAATGGTTGCAGCACCTGCTTATATTTTATCACTAAAAATCCCTGTTCTTTCTTTTGGCATTTCGGAGTGTTTGGTTCAATGCGGATTATTTATACTATGCTGCTTTATTACAAAGAAATTTGCATGGAGAATATTATGGTCATTTTTAGTAGCAATTCCTTATGCTGGTGTACTGGATTGTATAATGAACATTGTCAGTAACATACAACTTGTGTCGTTTGTGGATAGGCTGTTTTTATTCCTGATAGGAACTGCTGTCTTAGCAGCCGGAATTGCCTTCTATTTTAGGACAAATTTACCAGCTCAAATTTATGAGATGTTTGTAAAAGTCCTTTCTGAATATAAAAATTGGAATATCAATAAAGTAAAGATTATATATGACTGGATTAGTTGTATCATTGCAATACTTATGTCCTTACTTTTTTTCAAAGCACTGCGAGGAATTGGTTTTGGCACAATTATCTGTACACTCTTAAATGGCCCGTTAATTGCCTTGTGTGGCAAATTTTTAGACAAACATATGGATTTTAGCCCGTTAATAAAAGGAATGCAAAATTAAGAATCACTAAAGTAATAGACTGGTTTTACGATTGCCACCCAACGGTAAATAAAAAAAACCGTTGGTAGAGGTGGTAGATTTGGTGCGTCTAATTTTGGAATACCATGCTTTACGGCGGTTTTGAGAAATCAAGGCCGCCGTTTCTTTTGTCCTCAAATGAAATGACGCGCTGACGCTGATAGATACGGCGGCTTATAGGAGGAAGTCGCCATGATACAACCTAACCGCCGACAAATTCTGACGATATTTGCGTTACCGTTAAAAAAGCCAGACTGCCCAACAGGAACAGTCTACTAGTAATTGCGAAAATCGTCGTTTTTTAACTGAATACCGCACCTTTTGCGCTCGAATAGCTTCATGCTGTCCGGGCGTTTTTCTATGCTCTCCCCGGTGCCGCTCCTCGCTTGCCCCATTCCGATTTTTATAAAAAATTCCTTGGGGATAGTAAGCATGGAATTACCGATATAGTATAAACAGTGCAAGTACAGATTAGACTGCCTGTTATCATCTTTTTAATGAAAATGGAGTTGGGGGGATGTAAGGCAGGACTAAGAAGTGTTTAAGAATATTTCTATATGGGAATAATCTTGTTACATGGTAGATTATGGAAAGTGGGATTGCATCGTAACAGACAGGCCCAAGGCAGATTGCATTAGTACATGAGAAGTCATGAATATGTGCGGTACTGCCGGGAAGGAGAGAGACGATGCCTGACCCTGCGCTTTTATCGGCTGCGAAATGCTTGATAAGCGGAATGCCAGACACCAATGAAAAATATTGTAGTATCAGTCAAAATCAAATAATGCGTCCGCCGGGACATGCCCCGTGTGGAAGGATTTATTTCAAAGACCGTAAAAAGTTGAATGATAGCTTTTTGCGGTCTTTTTTTGCGTATATGGAATCGGCTGTCAGTTTTTTCTGGCTTTACCGCAAGGTAAAGAAAGGAAAGCTGTATGGCAGATCGAAAAATCAAAATCCGGTCAGGAAAACTGGAAGTCTGGATGGAGGTTACAGAAGAGGAATATCAGAACTATTATCGCCCATGGTGACAGCAGAAAAAGCGGGAGCAGAGGAACAGGGAATCAATGGAGGAACAAGGGTATACGGAAGAATCGTATGAAGCATGGAGAGATAATTCGGTGGATGATATGGGAATCAGGGATATGGATGCAGAGAGCATAGAGACGTTGCTGGAGAAAAAGATGCTGCTTGGAATTTTAGAAGAAGCGCTGGAATCTTTGCTTCCAGACGAAAGGGAGTTGGCTGAGAAGGTGTTTGGAGAAGAAATGAGTGTCTGTGAATTTTCAAAATCAATGGGAAAAAACAGGAGGACGTTGGCTTTTCAAAAAAAATAAAGTATTGGAAAAACTGCGTGATTTTTTTAGGAAAAATGGTATTGATGTGTAGGAAACAAGAGATTCGACATGATTTTTATTGTTTGTCGAACGGTTTTTATAAAAACTTTTCATTTTCATTGCCAGTTTTCAAAAAAGTGTCATTACGGGTAGTAGAAGGATCTATTTGATTTCCTTCAAAACGTAGGAAAGGAGTTATGGCACTTATGGAAAATGCACAGGAACTGATCGGCATTTTGCAGGCGATCAGTATTGTAGCAAAGAGCTTGGCAGTGAAGCTGATACGGATTGAGCAGCAGGTAAGGGCTTATGAAGCCACAGGTCAGGAATCATCCGGAAGAAAGATGTGGAAAGGAAAATAAGAAAATGACGGAAAGGAAAAAAGTGTTTATCTGCAGCCCGTTCCGTGGAGATATGGAGGGCAATGCAAGAACGGCGGCAGTTTACAGCCGGATGGCCTGTGACCTGGGATATCTTCCAATCGCACCGCACTTGCTGTTCCCGCAGTTTTTGAATGAAGGTATCGAGGCGGAGAGGCAGATTGGTATCTCTATGGGAATGGAACTGCTTTTGGACTGTGAGGAAGTGTGGGTGTTCGGGGAAGCCACGGAAGGAATGCAGGCGGAGATCGCCTTTGCCACAGAGCAGGGGAAGAAAATACGGTTCATGGAAGGAGGCGGTGCGGATGCAGACAGTGATGGTGCTGACACAGGTTACCGGATGTGAAGAGATTGACCGCCAGAGGGCGGAGGATTACTGCCGTTTTGCGGCGCACAGAGGAAAAATACCGCTAAGCCCGTACCTTGCTTTCCATGGGATTTTTAAGGATGAGCTTGGCGGTGCGGTGGAGGGCATCCTGCTTTCACGCCTGATGGAAAAGGTGGATGAGATATGGTTGTTCGGGTTTGAACAGGGAGATACACGGAAGAAAAGAGAGACGGCGGTACGGGAGAGGTATGGCACAAAGGCACGGTATTTCAGCCACCCGGAGATTATATGGAGGACAGCCATCCGGCGATTTTAAGCGCGGAGCAGTGGGACAGGCTTCAGGAGAAGATGAAAGAAAACCGCAGGGATGGAAGCAGCACGCAGGATAATCCCTCGAAATACCAGAACCGATATCCGCTGACCGGAATGCTGTATTGCCCGCACTGCGGACGGACGCTCCGGCGCAGGCAGGGGTACAAAAAGAGGATCGAGTGGCTGTGCTCCACTTACATTGAGGAAGGAAAACAGGCGTGTCCGGGGGTAAGGATTCCGGATGAATCCGCATCCCGGCAGAATATCACAGAGCCAACGGTGGCAGAGGAGGTTGTAAAGGATGGCAAGAAACATTACCGTTATACCGCCAAAGAAAAATTCGGCAGCAGGGAAAGGGAAGAAAACACAGCGCCGGAAGCTCCGGGTAGCGGCGTATTGCAGGGTGAGTACAGACCAAGAAGAACAGCTATTAAGCTATGAGAACCAGGTGCGGTTTTACACGGAGAGCATCAACAGCAATCCGGAATATGAATGTGCCGGGATATACGCGGATGAAGGGATAAGCGGCACCAATACGAAGAAAAGGGAAGAATTTAACCGGATGATCGCAGACTGCCGTGCCGGGAAGATTGACCGGATCATCACAAAATCCATTTCTCGGTTTGCCCGGAATACGCTGGACTGCCTGAATTATGTCCGGGAGTTAAAAGCTCTTGGTGTTGGCATCACATTCGAGAAAGAAAATATCGACACACTGGACGCAAAGGGAGAAGTGCTGCTGACGATCCTTTCTTCTCTGGCACAGGATGAGAGCCGCAATATTTCTGAAAACAGCACCTGGGGCATCCGGAAGCGGTTTGAAGTCGGACAGCACAAAATGAGTACGGCACGGTTCCTTGGGTATGACACGGATGAATCCGGGAAGCTGGTGGTGAACCGGAAACAGGCGAAGATCGTGCAAAGGCTTTATATGGAATTCTTGCATGGAAAGACTACCGATTATATTAAGCGGATTTTTGAGCGGGAAGGCGTGGTAAATTGGAACGGCAGCACGAAGTGGCAGGCTACCACACTTGCCAGTATGCTGGAGAATGAAAAATACAAAGGGGATGCCCTTTTGCAGAAAAGCTATACGGCTGATTTTCTGACAAAAAAACGTGTGATGAACGAAGGGGAGATTCAGCAGTTTTATATTGAGGATGACCATGAAGCCATTATTGAGCCATGGATTTGGGAATGCGTACAGTTGGAGATGGAACGTAGGAAACGGTATCTGGAAGAGCATGGGACAAATTCCTTTTCCCATAATACGGAACAGAATCCATTTGCGGCGAAGATCGTTTGCGGGGAATGCAACAAGGTTTTCCATAGGAAAGGATGGCAGAGCAGCACAGGAGAAATACGCAGGATCTGGCAGTGCAGTGAGCGGTATAAGGTAAAAGGTGTGCTGGGATGTTCCAATCGGCATATAGATGAGAATACCGTGCGGAAGATTTATTTCATGGCATGGAATAAGCTGCTGGAATGCCGGGATGAGCTTCTACCGGAGTGGAAGGAAAAAGCACAAGGAGAGGATTTGTTGGCGAGGTTCCGGGCGGTAGATTTTATGGAGCTGACGGAACATGCACAGCCCATACAGGAATTGGACATTGACCTGATGCTACGGACACTGGATCATATCAAGGTGTATGAGAGCGGCGTGGTGGTGACGGTGTTCTTGGATGGGACGGAGATTGAGTATAAAGCAGAATAGAGAGAAAAAGAGTCAATTGTAAAAAATTCAGTTGGCTCTTTCTTGTTTTTTGCGGTAGAAAGAAGTAGAGGGCTATGGTAGAATACAAGTAGTAGTTGGATAATAGTACAAATGAAAAGGGGGATACCTTTAAATGGAACTATTACTTGTTCATTTAACAGATATACATATTGAAGCAGAACGTGATTTTGATATTCTTTTGGGCCGTAGTGAGGCGATTAGCCGAGCTATCATGTTGCATATAACAAATGTTGAAAATACAACCATTTTTTTATGTGTGACAGGAGACATTACATATTCTGGAACAAAGGAACAATTTGTTTATGGTACCTTATTTATTGGGGAAATAGTAGATATTATAAAAAAAAGGTATAACAAGATAATGGTTCAAGTAGTTGTTATACCGGGAAACCATGATTGCAATTTCGAGGATGATTTTGCTCCGACAAGAGAACTGTTATTAAAAAATATTGATATATCTACAGCAACCTTACCAGAGATTATGAAGTCTTACACGACCATTCAAAGTGCATATTTTGAATATGCAGATTCATTGAGTAAAGAGGGGATAGGATTTGGTTGTCAAAATGACAAGATTTTAACGGAAAATGTTTTTAATGATGAACAAAATGGAATCACGATTAGATTTCATTGTATAAATACTGCTTGGTGTTCATCAAAGCATGAAATCAAGGGGAAAATGCACTTTAAGATAAAAGATAAATATGAAAAAAATGAAAATGATATCGTAGTAACACTTATGCATCATGATGAGTCTTGGCTTGATTGGGATGATGCCGAAAATTGGAAAGATTATTATAAAACATATTCAGATATTGTATTGGTTGGACATGACCATACGGCAGAATATGTGTATAAAGAGAATTATAATGCAGCATCAAACTATTTTATAAAGGGAAATCAATTATATAGTTCTGGGAATAGTGAGCAAAGTGGGTTTAATATATTAAAAATTGATTTATGTGCAAATATTCAAAATTTCTTTTCATATAAATGGAATGGAAGTATATATGAGAATATTATTGATACAAAAGGAATTCCGTTTAATCGGAATAGATTTTACAAATCAGGCATAGAATTAAAGAAAACTGTAAAGGATTTTCTTGAAAATATGGACATGGATTTGTTCAGTAGGTATAAGGATACCTTATATTTATCAGATATATTTGCATACCCTACTTTACGAGGGGAAGCTTTAACAAATAAGAAAAGTATTGTTCATTATAGAGAAAAAGATACAATAATGAAAGCCATTTGGGAAAAGAAATTTATATTGATTTTAGGGGAAAAAGAATTTGGTAAAACCGCCTTATTGAAGAAATTATACAGAGAATTTTATGATGCAAATAAAATACCAGTTTGGATAGATGTGTCAAAAATAAATTCAGCAGATGGTGAAATTTTAAATGATAAAATGAAGGGATTTTATAATGACGAATATGATAATGTAAGTGCGGAAGAAATATTGCAGATGGATTCTGAAAATAAAGTGTGTATTGTTGATAATTTTGATGAAATCTCTCTTTCGGATAAGAGTATAAAAAAAGTCTTACAGTATTTAACGGACAAGTTTGGAGTTGTGATTTTGTCAAGTACACCAACTAAACGAATGGTCAATTTCCTAAAAAATATTGAAGCCAATAAATATATAGAAGAAGAATTTTTTGAGCTTCAAATTTGTGAGTTAAGGGCTTATGGAAAAAGACAGTTGGTAAATAAATGGTTACTCCTGTCGGATTCAGAACAAGATATTGACAGTATTCAGTTTGATAATTTAAGAAAAGAAAAATTATTTCAAGTAGAAAGCGTGATGAAAAATGGATTTTTCCATAGGACACCGCTTGAATTTTTATTAGTGTTGTCATATTTAGAAAACACTACTAGCATGAATGTTGATTATAGTAGATATTCCTATATTTATGATTGCTTGATTAAAGATAAGATTAATAAAATCTCAGATGGGGACACTAATGATGCAGCAATGTATCAAACGATTTTAGAACAACTGGCTTACAAGATGTATGAAGAAAAGCAATCTAACAGTGTTGAAGAAAGTTTTCTTACAACGGTTATATATGATTATAATCAAGAGTATACAGGGGCAAAAGGTGAGGTAATAGACATTGTTAATAGGTTGTTGGATTATAGACTTATTTCAAGAACCAGAGAAGGGTATCGATTTAAATACGATTATATGCTTTATTATTTTGCTTGTGGTTTTATGGAACACCAGATTGCGCCGCGAGATAGAGATAAAATAATTGAAAACTTATTGAGTGATGTTTCTAAAGAGGTAAACTATAATATTTTACTATTTTTGGCATTTGGAGCAAATGTGGAGTATGAGATATTACCTAAAATAATTGAAGCCTCAGAGAAAATTTTACCAGAGTGTAAAGATTTTAAATATGAGCAGCAATATGAAATGGTAAAAGAGTTGGAAAAGGATATTGAAACAAAAGTGGATGATATCTTTGCGGTTCCTAAGAATAAAAATATTTCTGAAATACAGGAAAGGAATGCAATAATTGCAGATATGATAGAGGAACAGATTGAAAAGGATGAATCCAATAATGTGGCTGAGGAGATGGATAAAATGACGCTAGAATTAATTCAATTAATGCGTTTAACAGAGTTGCTCGGAGACATTATTAAAAATTATGCTGGAAAACTCAAAAGAAAGCCGAGAATGATAATTATAGACGAGATGCATAAGGCAGTAATGAAAACTATGGGAAAAATGGTAACATCCATGGAATTTATTATTGGGAAAATAATGAAGTTGATTGAAGAAAAACAAAAAGAAGGTGATAACGAATACTTAATAAAAAGTGATTTTATTGTTGAACTGAAGAACCTGTTTTACCAATTGTGGAAGACTTTTGTTATTGGAAATGTAAGAATATTGGCAAATAGACTAGAGTGTGATAGAATAACGAAAGAAATTTTGGAATTTAATGATGAGTTGGATTCGGAATTTTTTAGAATGGTTTCGATTGAGTTTTTAATCAATACTCAAAATGGAAATTTGCCTGTGAAGGAAATTGATTCATGTTTTAGGGGGAAAAGGACATTGGGGAAATTTTCTCAATATGTTATGAAGGAAATTATTGCACGAGATTTATGCAGTTATCAATTTGAGCCTAATTCCAAACAGGCAGTATGTGATTTGCTAGGCTTTAATATTAAGGATTTTAGAATCGAAATGCAGAAGAATTTAAATTTAAAGGATGCATAAATGAAAAGCCTAAATTCCTTTGGTATGGTGTGTTGATTTAGTATAGTAATAGTAGATGATGTAGCTGCGGTATCCGTTAGTTGAATGCTTAAATCCCCAATATTTGCTGAAAGAATGAACTGGTATTGATAGGTAATACAGAAACCTGAAGGTATACTGGACGGATAGCCAGTCGTTGGTAGATACCCTCCAATTAGCCATAAAAGAGAGTTGGTAATGTTACGATCATCGCTCTCTTTTTTGGTTTAAAAGGGAATCTTTACATAAGAGGAAAACCGCTTGACAAATTGGCAATCCAGAGTGATTACTGGACTACCAAATTTGTTAAGGAGTTGATATCAGATGACAAAAGAACAGCAGCAAACTATTGAGCGCCTTCGGAATATGGGGTTAGGCTACCGGAAAATAGGAATTGCATTAGACCTTCCAAGGGACAAAGTCAGAAATTATTGCAAAGCAAATGGTTTGGATGGATATGCAAAAAAACGTCTTCAAGCCAGAGAAGGAAAGCAAATGGAAGCAGTCTGTGCTGACAGTGTATGCAGACAATGTGGCAAGCCATTAGAGAAGAAATCCGGCGGACGAAAACGGATTTATTGTTCTGATGAATGTCGCAGATTATGGGTGAAAACCCATCCGTCTCTTTACAAGCATGAGTGTATGTTTTGCGGAAAAGAATTTGAGAGCCAAACGAAAAATCAGAAGTTTTGCAGCCATGACTGTTATATTCGCAATCGGTTCTGGCGGCAGGAGGATACCGAAGAAATTATGAAACTGATCCTTGCCGGGAAGAAAGTTCCGATGGTTCCCAAGTGGCTCAAAGACATACTCAATGGCGAAACAAAATGAGCAATAGTTTTGCCGAAGTGTATGGATGGGGTTGCGCTTCCAGAAAAGGGGTGAAAACCGCTAAAAAGAGGTGAAAATCGTCTGGTGGGGTAAACTGAAAAAACGCTATACTCTCTGGCAAAAGTCGGGGATAAATTTGAGTGATAACTTTTGCCATGTAGTATTCTGGTTCCGTCCCCACGCATGTGGAGACAGTCTGCCTTCTGTCGAAAAAAGCCCAATAAATCAAAGGATTTCGCCATTTTGGGAATAAAATAGATGTGTGTTTCTGTTTCCGTAGAGTGATGATATAACCGGATGTTTACCCCAGGGGATAGGCTTTGGAGAACGAAAAATATACATTTTGGCGAAAGGATACTTTTTCGCAAAAGTTGTTTTACGTCATGAGGATGAGAAGATGAGTAATGATTTTGAGAATTCACAGGAGTATAGGAAAGCACTTGAGATAGCTAAGAAGCAGGAAGAATTATATAAAAATGTTACGAAAGCGATATCTCCAGAAGCGTTAGCAAAATTTCAAGAACTCAGTAACAAATTAAGCGAATGGAAGAATTCACTTAATAATATGCCGGGGCTTCTAAAGTTTGCAGAAATGCTCAAAAATTATCAGCAAGAGGTCAGAGTAACTGAAGGTTTAACTGAAGCTGAGTTTGAAGAAAAATATAGATCTGAAATTGAGTGGAGTGAAAAGTTCGGAAAAAATGGTTGGGTTATTTCTGAGCATTCAAATCCTGCAGATATTAAAAATTGGGAACAATTATTACGTGAAGGGGAAGCAAAGGTAGCAGAGTTTTTTGACGGAGAAGATATTGTAATTCTTGATGTGATTATAGAGGGATTACAAGAAAAGTATGTTTCGGACGAGATACAGTTATATTTTAAGAATGGTATGCAAGCTTTTGAAAATGAAGATTATATGACTGCAGCTATGTACTTGCTTGCATTACTTGATAATAGAGTGAATAAATTAGTTGATTTTCCGAACCAACATATGAGTTACAAAGTTAAATATTCTAATAGTGGCTTTGCAAATCAAATGGCCGAGGATTTTAGACAGCTTACCGAAAAACGAGGATTTATGTCAAAGAAAATATACTTTTTGGAAATGTATCCTTCGTTAATTGCATATTTGAATAGGATATTTATAGATGGCTCATACAAGTTCGAAAAAGGTATAGAACCTCCGTATTTGAATAGGAATTGGTTAATGCATGGTCGAATGAATAGAAGCATTGAAAGATATGAATGTATACAGATTTTGAATGCACTAAGTGTTATCGAGTTCATGTTTGGAGATAGGTAAGGAGCATTACGAATGAATAAAAGAGATGATTTTTCGCAAAAAACTATAGATACGTTGTGTGAAAGAGTGGGAGGAAAGTGTTCTAATCCAAATTGTAGAAGAAAAACAAAAGGTCCCCACAGCAATCCATAAAAAGAGTATCAATTGGTGAGGCGGCACATATAACTGCGGCAGCTGAAGGCAGACCAAGATACAATCCGGACTTGACGCCAGAGGAGAGAAGTAGTATAGAAAATGGAATTTGGTTATGTAGGTCTTGTGCCAGATTGATAGATAGTGATGAAAGGGTATATTCGATAGAATTACTGAGAATGTGGAAGGATGCAGCTGAATACGAACAATCTTGCATTATTAATCAGACAGATAATTGGTTAAAAACAAACGTTGTATTTGAAAATAGAAAAAATATAGCGTGTAGGAAGGCAAAAGAAGTATTAGATAATTTGCACGGTATATTGCAATACGCATATGAATATTGGAACCATAATTTTGAAAATCGACATTATGGTTCATTTTTGGAAAATGAGCTGATGGAACATTGGGTTTTATATGAAGATGACTTAAAAAGAATTTATACATTTCAAGAGAAAAGAGTGCTTTTGAATGAGGTATTATTGGAGTATTCACTGGATTTAGGACCGGAGATATGTAAAGAAATAAATAATTATTGTAATTATTTGAATTTCTCTTATCAAAGTGATACTTGTGGTCTATATGATAATTATTGGAGATGCTTTTTTGAAATGTTGTCTACTTGTTTTGATATTTTAGTGGGTATCAAGAACAATGTTGATGACATATTATACCGACAATATTCTGTATAATAAGGGGATAAAATCATTACCCCACTTTGAAAACCTATTGCATACTTTCGCTATGCAGTATAAAATCAAAGTTCAGGGGAATATTGAAACCGTTTGTCTGCTTTCAAAGAAACCTTGATTTTCTGCGGTTTGTGGGATATTAAGGAGCAAAAATGGATGTGTATTTTGTAGCCTTATGAATGAAACATTTGAATATCGTAGCAGAGGGGGGTTTTGAGACTCTGCTGAATAATAGGCTTTTGCTAAAAGGTAGAGTCTGTGATACTTTTTCTGTAAAATAATCTAGGCAAGGTCCTTCTATGATAAAATAATTATCATTAGGAGGGCCTTTTATTATGGAAAGACAAAAGAAACCTGTACACAGAGTACAAATGACCGATGGTAAAAGAAACATCATTCGTAAACGTCAAATCCTGCGCCTGCCCTTAAATTTAACGCCGCTTTTATGAGCGGCGTGGTTTCCGGCATTCCTCGGGA
>OHAC01001314.1_pt1 | contig 23242 bp, 25 predicted proteins | sample 1577051 | NCBI WGS metagenome assembly OHAC01 (sample SAMEA3541499, study PRJEB24748) | human gut metagenome | biome: human gut; feature: human-associated habitat; material: faeces | place: China | collected 2012 | reverse complement strand
TAATGAATAAGTATGGGCAAACAGTTGGTAGAAATTTTCTTGGTAGATTGAATACGGGGATTCATCAGAGCATCCAAATGGCAATTGCTGACAAAGTTCTAATAGATGATTTTACACAACATGTCGAGTTGTTTTCATCCAAAGAACAACAGATGACAGAAGAGAAATATTTACATACAGAAAAGGACTATCTGGATTTACTTTTAGCAGTAAAGAGAAAATTCGATTACCAACGTTCAATTGTTCCTTATATCGTCTATTTTCTATTAAAAACAGGCATGAGGTTTGGAGAGTTAGTAGCGTTAACTTGGAATGAGGTTGATTTTGACAGAGGATTGTTAAAAACATACAGGAGGTATAATACTCTCTCTCATAAGTTTGTTCCACCAAAAAATAAAACGTCTATTCGGATGGTTCCAATAGACGAAGAGTGTATCAAAATTTTGCGCCTTTTACAAACGGAGCAAGAAAGAGCAAACATGGAGTTAGGAATCAAAAATCGATATCGAATGATCTTTCAACATTTTGGATATATTCATTCAGTTCCAGATATTGCAAGCGTCAATAAAGCTTTGAGTGTTCTCTTAAATGAGTTGGACATTTATCCAATTATCACGACAAAAGGAGCACGTCATACCTATGGAAGCTACCTCTGGCACAAAGGATTTGACCTTGGAGTTATTGCAAAAATTCTAGGGCATAAAGATATTTCAATGTTAGTAGAAGTATATGGACACACTTTAGAAGAGAAAATTTTTGAAGAATTTAATCAAATTAGAGATGTCTGGAAAGATTGCTCATAAAAAAATGTGGGGCAAATGATGGGGCAAATCAGTTATAGACAAGCAAAAAAGCCTTGTAAATCAAGGCTTTTTCCTGTTGATTTAGATGCCCCCTACAGGGCTCGAACCTGTGACCCATGGATTAAGAGTCCACTGCTCTACCAACTGAGCTAAGGAGGCTGGATGCTGTATTGGTACCGATGATCCACCGTTTGTATTGAACCCGCGACGTAAAAAAGCAGGTGGGCGACTCGCTACTAACTTCAGTTGCTTCTGGGTGAGCCAGCCTGCACACTGTTAATAGACCTCTGTCTCCCGATAATACAAAAATTAGTCGGTCAACACTTATATGTGGATTCGTATACCACAGCAATTTCTATGTTTTTATAATACCACTTTTGAAAATTATTGCAAGAGGAAAAATCAATTTTTTTGCAATCGTTTTCGTTGATTCCTCTCGTATTACCTAGATAACTTATCGATCCGTTCTTTATTAGCTCCAAGAGCTCTTTCATATTTCCCGGTTTCATTGGGTTGGAAATAATTCACACCTCTTAATTTATCCGGAAGATATTGTTGTTTGACCCACTTTTCAGGATAAGCATGGGGATACTTGTAATCTTGTGCATTGCCCAGTTCCTTGCTTCCAGCATAGTGTCCATCTCTCAAATGACGAGGAATAGGTAAATTCCCTGATTTTCTAAGGTCTGCCAAGGCAGCATCCATAGCCATATAAGCCGAATTCGACTTAGGAGATAAAGCTAAGTCAACAACTACATTGGCAATCAAAATACGCGCCTCTGGGAAACCTACTTTCTGTGCAGCTTCCAAAGCTGTAACCGTGTGAACTTGCGCATCAGGATTAGCTAAACCAATATCCTCGTACGCAATCACAGTCAAGCGTCGTGCTAGACTAGGGAGATCTCCTGCTTCAACCAAACGTGCTGCATAGTGAAGACTGGCATTAACATCAGAGCCTCGAATAGATTTTTGCAAAGCAGAAAGTACATCATAGTGTCCATCACCGTCTTTATCCATGGTGATATAGCTACGTTGTAAACTATTTTCCACTGTATCTAAAGTAATATGGCGAAGCCCATCTTCTGAAGCTGGCGTCGACATGACAGCTAAATCTAAGGAATTATAAGCCGAACGTAAATCACCATTAGTAGCCGTAGCAATAAAATCTAGAGCATCCTCATCTAACTGGACATCAAAGTCAAAGCCACGCTCCTTGTCCTCTAGAACACCTAGGATAGCTTCCTTAATATCCTCGTTAGAGAGTGGTTCCAACTCAAATATTTGTACACGACTACGGATGGCTGGTGTGACAGAAAAAAACGGATTCTCCGTTGTAGCCCCAATCATGATAATATTACCATTCTCTAAGAGTGGCAATAAAAAGTCTTGTTTAGCTTTATCCAAACGATGAATCTCATCTAGAAGCAGAACTAAGCCACCTGAAAATTTAGCCTCTTCCGCAATTTCCTGTAGGCGTTTCTTGCTATCAACAGTAGCATTAAAGGTTCTAAAAGCAAATTTTGTTGTTCCTGCAATAGCACTAGCTATTGAGGTCTTCCCGATTCCTGGTGGCCCGTAGAGAATCATTGACGACAGCATATTCGCTTCTACCATACGGCGAATAATTTTACCTTCACCAACCAAATGCTTCTGACCAATCACCTCTGAAATTGTACGTGGACGCATGCGTAGAGCAAGATTATCTGGCATCTTCTCTCCTTTTTTAACTGATTTTTTCTTACTTATAATAAGCATATACTATTTTGTTATAAAAAGAAATTATAAATAGTTCTTGTCAAACCTAAATTCTTATGATAGAATGTTTTGGTATGTGGTGCTAGCACATCCGTAATAAATTCTACCTAGGAGGAAAACACGAAATGGCTAAAGTATGTTACTTTACAGGACGTAAAACTGTTTCTGGAAACAACCGTTCACACGCTATGAACAAAACTAAACGTGCCGTTAAACCTAACCTTCAAAAAGTTACTATCCTTGTTGATGGTAAACCTAAAAAAGTTTGGGCTTCAGCTCGTGCGCTTAAATCTGGTAAAGTTGAACGCGTTTAATCTTATTGGATATTAAGAGAGATGGCTTCAGTCGTCTCTTTTTTTGTTCATCGTCTTTCCCTTTTGGCTATACTTATGTTATAATAAAGAACTAACAGATAATTCTTATAGAAAGAAGGTGTCAGTATGGGATTTACAGATGAAACTGTTCGTTTCAACCTAGACGACGGTAGCAAAGATGAAATCAGTAATACTTTGACAAATGTTTACCGTTCGTTGGCTGAGAAAGGTTACAATCCTATCAACCAAATCGTCGGTTATGTTCTGAGCGGTGACCCTGCTTATGTTCCGCGTTATAATGACGCCCGTAACCAGATTCGTAAATACGAACGTGATGAAATCGTTGAAGAACTCGTTCGCTATTATCTTAAAGGAAATGGAATTGACCTCTAATGCGAGTAATGGGACTTGATGTTGGCTCAAAAACAGTAGGAGTTGCGATTAGTGATCCCCTCGGTTTTACAGCCCAAGGCGTTGAAATTATCAAAATTGACGAGGAGGCTGAAGAGTTTGGTTTCGACCGACTAGGCGAGCTCGTTAAAGAATATAAGGTAGAAAAATTTGTTGTTGGTCTTCCTAAAAATATGAATAACACTGAAGGACCACGTGTTGAGGCAAGCAAAGCCTATGGTGACAAAATCAAGGAAATCTTTGGAATTCCTGTAGATTACCAAGACGAACGCTTGACAACTGTTCAAGCCGAGCGTATGTTGGTTGAACAAGCAGATATCAGCCGTGGTAAACGTAAAAAAGTTATTGATAAATTAGCTGCCCAACTTATTCTACAAAACTACCTCGATCGAATGTTTTAAGAAAGTGTAATAGAGACCTAATAGTCAAGTGACAATCTAGTAAACTGCCAAGCAATATACTAGATTTCCTCACTATTCAGTGCTCTCTACAAAAAGGAGAACAATATGTCACACAATCACGACCACAACCATGATCATGAAGTCATCACTTTAGTAGACGAACAAGGAAATGAAACACTTTTTGAAATCTTGTTGACTATTGATGGACGCGAAGAATTTGGTAAAAACTATGTTCTTTTGGTACCAGCTGGTGCTGAAGAAGATGCTAATGGAGAAATTGAAATCCAAGCATACTCATTCACTGAAAATGAAGACGGTACTGAAGGCGACCTTCAACCAATCCCTGAAGATTCAGATGCTGAATGGGATATGATTGAAGAAGTTTTCAATAGCTTCATCGACGAAAACTAAAAATATTCAATGCCATAGGCAAAGAAATGACTTGTTAAAAAGAGATTGGGATATTGTATCTCAGTCTCTTTTTTAGATATTTTTTTCTTAAATGTAAGAAATTAGAGGAAAATTGACTAAATGGTATTATCTGATATACTTTAAATAAGACAATTAGGGGATAAGACCCTTTTATTTATAACTTTCCAAATGTCAACAAAGGAGTTTAATTGTGAGTCCATATAACGAAGACAATACTTTAGATTCAAGTGGCTACCAAGGTTATCATCGAAGCCACCATCGCTCTCATACACAAGATAATCAATCCGAAAAGATTGAAGTGACAATTCAGGGACATACAGAAGAATCAAATTCGTCTCAAATAGAGAAAAAAACTAAGATTTCACTTCCATGGAAGCATAAAGGCCATATCCTGATTCTCAGTTTGATTTTGAGTATTTTTAGTATATCAGTGCCCTGCTTTACAGACTTTGCCAATAATATACAGTCTCAAAACCTTTACATTGCAAAAATGTTTGCCAATGGTAGCTTACCCTACTCTGACTTTTTTGCGACAGGCGGCTTCTTTTATTACTTACTAGTTTCTCTGGCTTTCCGTTTAGGATCAACTCTTTGGCTGATTCCTATTCAATTCCTTAGCTACTATCTTTCTGGAAGTTACCTTTACAAGACTGTCATGCACATGACAAATAAGAAGGAAATTGCCACTCTAATTAGTATTATTTTCTATGTCACTAATGGAACACTTGGTTTTGGTGGGCTCTACCCTATCCAATTTGCTATGCCTTTTGTCCTAGGTGCCATCTTCTTCTTAACTCGTTACTTTGCGGGTCACAGTCGTGATGAAGCCTTTATTCTTTACGGCTTCGCTGGCACTGCGGGAGCTCTTTTTGAAGCTCGAACTCTTATTTTCTGGATATTGTCACTTGTGACAATCTTCGTTTACAACCTTGTCAACAAGCACTTTGCTCGTGGTTTTTATCAAGTTCTTTGTATTATTTTTGGTAACATTCTAGTATTGTATCTATGTCTTTACTTTATCCTAAATTTACAAATTACATCGGACTATATTAACCAAGTTTTGGTTTACAACTTTACACAACTTGCTGTAGAAAAAAATGACTTTCTACTTACGTTAGCTTACCAAAGTTTTGCTGTTATAGGCTCTGGATTACTTATTGGTGCACTGACTACAAGCAACCACCTTCTTGGCGATGCTAAAGATAAGAGTATCAAGTGGGTACTACTCCTTAGTTTTATCTTTACAGTGGTTTACAGCTTGTTCTCTCAAAGTTTTGGGCTTTACAGTATTCTCAACATCGTACCTTATGGTCTAGTCTTGACAGCACTTTCTTTAGATGATGCTATTAAAAAGAGAGCAGAGCGAACTTCTCACCGACGTCGTAATGGTAACCAGATTCACACACTTAAAGTTTTTGGTATATTCCTTAGTCGTAATTACTTCTTACCTATTGCAGTCTTTGCATTTGCTTTCGCGATGCCAATCATTATGTTCCTATTTAATTTAGGAAATAATACTGAACGTAGTACTGTTGCAAATTACCTCGCTAAAAATACTAAGAAGGATGAAACTATCTACGTTTACGATTCATCAGCAAAAATTTATTTGGAAAGCGGTCGTAAAGCAGCCTCACAATTTGTTCTTCCAGAACTTAACACAGCTAAATCTAGTCATCAGAAAGCTCTCTCAGATACTATTATCCAAGATTCAGCACAATATATCGTTGTCCAACAAGATACACAACTACCTTCTGATGTTAAATCTACACTTTCAAAAAACTATAAAAAAGCCCCTGTAAAAGGCGTTGAACGATACACTGTTTACGTCCTAAAATAGGTCGAAAAATCAATATATAGTGGTTGAGATAAAAATATACCACAATATATTGATTTTTTTTTGCCTAGTGCTATAATTAGTAGCGAGGTGATTTTTAGATGATTACATTAGAAAAAGAAAAGGTTACAATCAACCCTGATATCAAAGTCATCAAACGTGATGGTCGTATGGTTGTCTTTGATTCAAGTAAAATATATGAGGCTATCCTAAAAGCAAGTGAGGCTATTACACCTATCACACCCTTGATTGAAGCAAAGTTGGAGGGAATTGCCAACCGTATTGTTGCTGAAATCAATGACCGCTTCACTCAAAATATCAAAATATATGAAATCCAAAGCATAGTAGAGCACGAGTTACTCGAAGCTAACGAATATGCTATCGCTCAAGAATATATCAACTATCGTACCAAACGTGATTTTGAACGTTCTCAGGCTACTGACATCAATTTCACCATTAGTAAACTTGTTAATAAAGACCAGGCTGTTGTTCATGAAAATGCTAATAAAGATAGCGATCTTTACAATACACAACGTGATTTAACCGCAGGAATTGTCGGAAAATCTGTAGGACTTAAGATGCTTCCTCCACACGTGGCAAATGCTCATCAAAAGGGAGATATCCATTTCCACGATTTAGACTACAGCCCTTACACACCTATGACCAACTGTTGTTTGATTGACTTCAAAGGCATGTTGGCAAATGGTTTTAAAATTGGTAACGCTGAAGTTGAAAGTCCTAAATCCATTCAAACTGCAACAGCACAAATTTCACAAATCATCGCAAATGTTGCCTCTAGTCAATATGGTGGCTGTACTGCAGACCGTATCGATGAGTTTTTAGCTCCTTACGCAGAACTTAACTACAAAAAACACTTAGCTGATGCTAAAGAGTGGGTAGCTGAAGAAAAACGTGAAGACTATGCACGCGCCAAAACGCGTAAAGATATCTACGATGCTATGCAATCTCTTGAATACGAGATTAATACGCTTTTCACTTCGAACGGACAAACTCCCTTTACCTCTCTCGGTTTCGGTTTAGGGACAAACTGGTTTGAGCGTGAAATCCAAAAGGCTATCCTACAAGTTCGTATTTTAGGACTTGGCTCCGAACACCGTACAGCCATTTTCCCTAAACTCATTTTTACCTTAAAACGTGGACTTAACTTAGAGCCTAGCTCACCTAACTACGATATTAAGCAACTAGCTCTTGAATGTGCAACAAAGCGTATGTATCCAGATGTCTTATCATATGACAAAATCGTTGAATTGACAGGTTCCTTTAAGGCTCCTATGGGATGTCGTTCCTTCCTACAAGGGTGGAAGGATGAAGATGGTGTTGAAGTTAATTCTGGACGAATGAATCTGGGTGTTGTAACCCTTAATCTTCCTCGAATTGCCCTAGAATCTAAGGGAGACCAAGATAAATTTTGGGAAATTTTTGAAGAAAGAATGGGAATTGCCAAAGATGCACTCGTCTACCGAGTTGAACGTGTCAAAGAAGCTACACCTGCTAATGCACCTATTCTTTATCAGTACGGGGCCTTTGGCCAACGTCTAGGTAAATTCGATAATGTAGATCAACTCTTCAAACATCGTCGTGCAACTGTATCACTTGGTTATATTGGGCTTTATGAAGTAGCATCCGTTTTTTATGGTAGTGACTGGGAGACTAATCCAGAAGCCAAAGCGTTCACGTTAGATATCGTTAAATCTATGAAAAATGCTTGTGAAAGTTGGTCTGACGAATATGATTATCATTTCTCTGTTTATTCAACACCATCAGAGAGTTTGACGGATCGTTTCTGTCGTTTGGATACTGAAAAGTTCGGTGTCGTGACTGATATCACAGATAAAGAGTATTACACCAACTCTTTCCACTACGATGTTCGTAAAAATCCAACACCATTTGAAAAATTAGAATTCGAAAAAGCATACCCAGAAGCTGGCGCAACTGGTGGATTCATCCATTACTGCGAATATCCAGTCCTCCAGCAAAATCCAAAGGCACTCGAAGCTGTCTGGGACTTTGCTTATGACCGTGTCGGTTACCTCGGAACGAATACTCCAATTGATAAATGCTACAAGTGTGACTTTGAAGGGGACTTCACCCCAACAGAACGTGGATTCATGTGCCCTAACTGTGGCAACACAGATCCTAAAACAGTTGATGTTGTCAAACGTACTTGCGGCTATCTAGGAAATCCACAGGCACGCCCAATGGTTAAAGGACGCCACAAAGAAATCTCTGCTCGAGTCAAACACATGAACGGTTCAACCATAAAATATGAAGGTAAACACCTTTAATAAGACCTAGAATACATTATAATAAACTAGAAGCAGCTGGATGATACCTTCCAACTGCTTTGCTTATTTCATTTTTAGAAAGGAATATAATGGGAAAATATCAATTAGATTATAAAGGTATGCAACAAGTGGAACGTTACCATGAAAAAAATGCAACCGTCAAAAACGATAAAAAAGCACGTGTCCAAGCCCTTTTGAAAAAAGCTGGAAAGAAGAAATAATATGATCTTACGCCGACCGAGTCAAACAGATAAAGAAGCTATCTTAGAGATGATGGCTGAATTTGAAAGGGAGCAATCTGCTCATGATGGTGGATTTTGGAACCCCGACAATTTTGTTTATGAAGAGTGGCTAGAAGAAAATATTCAAGCGGAAGCGGGACTCAATATTCCTGAAAACTGGGTTCCTGCTATCCAGCTGGTTAATTTTGACGAAGCGGATCATGCTCTTGGTTTTCTCAACCTTCGTCTCCGATTAAATGACTACTTACTAGAAAAAGGGGGCCATATCGGCTACTCAATCCGTCCATCCGAACGAGGAAAAGGTTATGCGAAAGAATCACTCCGTCAAGGCTTACAAGTAGCTAAAGACAAGAATATTCATCGTGCTCTGGTCACTTGTAGTATCAAGAATCCTGCTAGTCGAGCTGTTATATTAGCCAACGGTGGCCAGTTGGAGGACATTCGCCATGAAACTGAGCGCTATTGGATAGATTTGGAGTAGAATCATGACATGGAATACACCAAAACCACAGGAATGGAAGTCTGAAGAACTTAGCCAAGGACGTATTATTGACTACAAAGCTTTTAATTTCGTTGATGGTGAAGGCGTGCGTAACTCCCTTTACGTCTCTGGTTGCATGTTTCATTGCGAGGGATGCTATAACGCTGCCACCTGGTCCTTTAAGGCAGGAATTCCCTATACTAAAGAACTTGAAGAACAAATCATGAGGGATTTAGCTCAACCTTACGTACAAGGTCTCACGCTACTTGGTGGTGAACCCTTCCTAAACACAGGAATTCTCATTCCCCTAGTCAAACGCATTCGTGAGGAACTCCCGGAAAAAGATATCTGGTCTTGGACTGGTTATACTTGGGAGGAGTTGATGCTTGAAACTCCTGATAAACTAGAACTTCTTCAACTCGTTGACATTCTCGTTGACGGCCGCTTTGACATCACTAAAAAGAACCTTATGCTCCAGTTTCGAGGATCATCTAATCAACGTATTATTGATGTCAAAAAATCTCTTAATCAAGGAGAAGTCGTTATTTGGGACAAGCTAAATGACGGTCAAACCAACTATGAACAAGTCGATCGTAAAGATATGCTATAAAAAAAGTCTGAGCTTATAACTCAGACTTTTTTATGCAATTTTAACAAAAACTAGCTCATTATTAGAGGATAAATCCTCACGATAATTAAACTCATCAAAAGACAATTTTCGTAAATCATTAATCGTTTGACAATTCTCCTCCATAACAGCTGTCAAAAAAGCCCCTCTTGCCTTTTTGGAAATCGTAGAGTGAGTCTTAAGAACCCCATTGCGGTCTTCCATAAAACTAACCGTGAATAACTGCTTACGAAGAGTTGGACTAAAAACATCCTCGAATTCACTCGAAAGCAAAGAAACAACTGGAACTTGACTCTCCTCTAAAAATTGGTCATATTCGGCACGCCAATAGTTTTTTAAGGACTGACCATTAACCTTTATCTTCGTATGGAAGTCATGACGATGTTCTTGAATAGGGTAAAAAGCGGGAATGATTCCATAAAAAGAAGATGTGATAAACACTTGTTGACCTAAGAAATCTTTTTCACATGTGGATAAGTCACTACGTTTGATGTGACGATACATCAGACCATTAAAAAGCTCGACAGCCGGATAGCTCTTCGCTTCTCCCGACAAAATCGCAGCCCAGCGCTGCTTTTCTTTCTCAGCCTGCTCAGGCTTTATTTTATAAGCTGTGGATAATTCATCTGTGGACAATTTTGACATTTCAGTTAGGATAGCCGCACTCTTTTCGGATAATTTTTGAGACGAAACTTCCTTACTGGCCTTCATTTCTTTTGCGGTTGGAATTAAAAATCTAATCATACTGATATTGTAAAGTCAAGCAGGCATTTCGTCAAGAATTCTCTCCAACAAAAAAGAAGCTAACGTTCGTCAACTTCCTTTTTTGTTAGTCATCTAAATCAACAAAACGACCTAGAATATGTACATTTTCTGCGATGGAGACAAAGGCTTTAGGATCTGCCTTTCTCATATAATGCTTGAAGTCAGTATACTCTTCACGCGTAATAATCGCCAGTAATACTGCTTTCTTTTCGTGATTATAAGTCCCTTCCGCATCATTAATCATCGTTACTCCACGATGGAGTTTCTTCTGAATCATCCTTACAACTGGGTCGGGATTACTTGTGACAATCATAGCCTGCATTTTCTTTTGTTTTGTGAAAATCGCATCTGTTACTCGACTAGAAACAAAAATAGTCACCATTGAATAAAGAGCATATTTCCAACCAAAAAGAATGCCCGCAAAAACCATGATAATCCCATTGACAATCAAGGAGATATTACCAACATCACGGCCTGTTTTCTTACGAATAGTGAGGCTAACGATATCCGTCCCTCCACTAGAGATACGTGATTTTAAACCGAAACCAATCCCCGTTCCCATGACCAAACCACCAAAGATAGCATTGATCAAAGGATCCTCTGTCAAGATTACATGTGGCATCACCTGAATAAAAAGGGAGCTCATCGTTACTGTAATGAAGGTAAAGATAGTAAATTTATGGCCAATCTTATACCAAGCCAGAATCAAGAGAGGGATATTAATTGCATAGAAAGTCAATGATACTGGTATCTCAAAACCTAAAGTTCTAACACTCAATGCCGATAAAACCTGTGCCAAACCTGTTGCTCCACTGGAGTAAACATGTCCAGGTTGAAAAAAGAAATTAACGGCGATTGACGATAAGAGCCCATAAAGTAAAGAAGCTGAGACTTTTTCAGTATATTTTTCACGGGAAATACTACGTGCAGCCTGCAAAACGCCCATTTTCTTCGCAGACTTTTTCGCTACAAATTTAACATGTTTATGAAGAGGTGCTTTATTCATTTTCTAAATCTACATGAAGGGCAAGTTCTTCCAACTGTTTATCAGCCACAAGACTTGGAGCCTGAGTCATAGGATCTGATGCCTTATTATTTTTAGGGAAGGCAATCACTTCACGGATATTATCTTTACCTGCAAGAAGCATAACAAAACGGTCAAGACCGATAGCCAAACCACCATGTGGTGGGAAACCATAGTCCATAGCTTCAAGAAGGAATCCAAATTGCTCATAGGCTGATTCTTCAGAGAAACCAAGGGCTTTCAACATACGTTCCTGTAGGTCTTTATGATTAATACGTAGACTACCTCCACCAAGCTCATAACCATTCAAGACAATATCATAAGCTACAGCACGTACCTTGGAAAGATCTCCTTCAAGCTCTGCTGCAGAATCTTCTGTTGGCAAAGTAAATGGGTGGTGAGCAGACATATAGCGTCCTTCTTCTTCAGACCACTCAAACATTGGCCAATCGACAACCCAAAGGAAGTTGAACTTAGTGTTGTCAATCATGTCAAGTTCTTTAGCAATTTGATTACGCAAAGCACCAAGTGTGTTATTAGCGATTTCAAGTGTATCTGCTACAAAAAGAACTAGATCATTCTCTTCAAGGTGTAAAGCATCTGTCAACTTATCTTCAATACTTGTCAAGAATTTAGCAACTGGACCTGCTAGAGCTCCATCAGTCATCTTAACCCAAGCAAGACCTTTAGCACCAAATTGTTTGGCAAACTCTGTCAACTTATCAATACTTTTACGTGAGTATTTATCTGCATTTCCTTTGACAACAATTGCCTTAACAGCTGGCGCCTCAGCAAACACTTTGAAGTCTACACCCTTGACAACCTCTGTCAAGTCTTGTAAAAGCATGTCAAAGCGTGTATCTGGCTTGTCAGAACCATAGTTATTCATGGCATCATCATAAGACATGCGTGGGAATGGTAGTGTAACTTCAATTCCTTTAGTTTCTTTCATAACCTTAGCAATCAATCCTTCTGTAATATCTTGGATTTCTTGCTCATTAAGGAATGACGTTTCCAAGTCAACTTGTGTAAACTCAGGTTGACGGTCTCCACGCAAATCTTCATCACGGAAACACTTAACAATTTGATAGTAACGGTCAAAACCAGCATTCATCAATAATTGTTTAGTGATTTGAGGACTTTGCGGAAGAGCATAAAAGTGACCTTGGCTAACACGGCTTGGAACCAAGTAATCACGAGCACCTTCTGGTGTAGATTTTGTCAACATTGGTGTTTCAACATCGATAAATTCCAAGTCATCAAGATAATTTCGGATGGCGTGAGTTACCTTTGCACGGAGCTTAAAGTTTTCCAACATCTCTGGACGACGAAGATCCAAGTAGCGGTAACGCATACGTGTATCATCACTAGCCTCAACACCATCTTTGATTTCAAATGGTGTTGTTTTGGCAGTATTAAGGACTTTAAGGTCTTCAACTTTAAGTTCGACAGCACCTGTAGGCAAGTTATCATTAGCTTGTTCACGCGCTTCAACAGTTCCTGTTACTTCAATAACAAATTCGCTACGCAAGCTTTCAGCTGTTTCAACAACATTAGCATCCGCATTTTCAGGGTTAACAACCAACTGCATCAAACCTTCACGGTCACGAAGATCGATGAAAATCAAACCTCCGAGGTTACGACGGCGAGATACCCAACCTTTCAAAGTAATAGTAGTTCCGATGTGTTCACTACGAACACGTCCGGCATACATAGAACGTTCCATAAATACACTTCTTTCGTTAATTTTTTAGTCTTAACTATTATAGCAAAAAGCCCATCAAAACCCCACCCATTTCAGGTTAGAATTTTAATAGACTTTCTTTTTTATAAAACTATTTGCCAAATTGTTTCAACAAATCACTAGTATCCACGTAATCCTCAGCAAACTCTTCAAAATCTTCAAAACGATAATCGGCTGTTTCTAAGTCAAGTAAACTATTCCAACGGAATCCGTAAACATCTTCAATGATAACACTAAGTTCATCAGTTTCCTCGTCTACCTGCCATCCCAAATAACGTTCCTGTGTTTCAAAACTCAAGACCACATCTTGACAATCTTGACGCCAAACTTGACCAAGTAATTGCTGACACATCGCATGATCACTTGCAGGCTCATCATTAAACCAAGTAATGTCATGTTTATCAAGAAAGGCAATCAACTGCCAAAACTGTTGTTGGAAACGAATGGGCATACTACGATCAAAAGCCAAACTGAACTTTTCACTCCGTTTGAGCATATCAACTATACTAACCATATGCCCCCTACTTTTCTAACTGTTTGAGGACTGCTGCAAAATTGTTAGTTAGCTCTTCGAAACTTACAGTAACTTCCTCACGAGTAGCGTTATTTTTGACATTGACCTGACCCGACTCCACTTCACTCTCACCTAAGGTGATAACCGTCTTGGCCTTGAAGGTATCTGCTGACTTAAATTGCGCCTTAATCTTACGTCCAAGGTAATCACGTTCAGCCTTAAATCCTTGATAGCGGATAGCTTGAACTAACTCAAGAGCTTTGCCATTAGCACCTGAACCAAGTACTGCAATGTAAACATCCAGATTTTCTTCCACCGGAAGCTCAATACCTTGTTTATCAAGAACCAAAAGCAAGCGTTCTAAACCAAGTCCAAAACCAAAACCAGCTGTTTCTGGACCACCGAAGTATTCAACCAAACTATCGTAACGACCGCCTGCACAAATTGTCAATTCAGACTTATCAATAGTGGTAATAAATTCAAAAATCGTGTGATTATAGTAATCAAGACCACGTACCATATTAGTATCAATCACGTAAGGAATGTTAAGACTATCAAGCATGGTACGTACTTCGTCAAAGTGCGCTTGACTTTCTTCATCTAAATAATCAAGGATAGATGGAGCATTTTCAACGGCAACCTTATCTTCTTTTTCTTTTGAATCGAGTACTCGCAAAGGATTTTCATCCAAACGACGTTGACTATCTTTTGACAAACTTTCACGCATTGGTGTCAAATAGTCAATCAAGGCCTGACGATAAGCCAGACGACTCTCAGTATTTCCAAGGCTATTCAAATGAAGGGTAACATCCTTAATGCCAAGCGTATTAAAGAGTTGGTAGGCCATAGCAATGGTTTCAACATCTGTTGCTGGATTTTTTGATCCAAAGCACTCTACACCTAGTTGGTGGAACTCACGCAAGCGTCCTGCTTGAGGACGTTCATAACGGAACATTGATCCAATATAATAAACTTTAACAGGTTTTTGGACCTCTGGCGCAAAGAGTTTGTTTTCTACATAAGAGCGTACAACCGGTGCTGTTCCTTCTGGACGAAGTGTAATATGACGGTCTCCCTTATCATGAAAATCATACATTTCCTTAGTAACGATGTCAGTTGTATCACCTACTGAACGTGAAATGACCTCGTAATGTTCAAACATAGGTGTACGAATTTCACCATAATTGTATTTCTTAAATGTTTCACGTGCAACATTTTCTACGTACTGCCATTTGGCACTATCCGCAGGTAAAATATCCTGCGTTCCCTTAGGTTTTTGAAGTTTCATAATGATGATACAGGCCTCAAATAGACCTGCCCTCCTTTTCCGTTATTACAGATATAATCACTCTATTCTATCATAATTTACATAGCTTTTGGGAAATGGTGGAGGATTTTTCAACGTAAGAAATAAACAGACCTCTCGGTCTGCCACAATCATTAATCTTCCTTATAAAGAATGAAGGTCACAATGAAAGATACCACAACAGAAATTACAAGACCTGCAATAGCTGTGTAAAAATATTTAAGTGTGTCTTCACCGATATACGCTGCAATCGTCAAGAGACCTGGGGAACCACCCGCAAAATTTCTCGCACCTAAAATACCAAGGAAGAAGCCACCTACTCCCCCTGCAACAATAGATCCTATAAGGGCTGCTTTATTTTGCAAAGTTACCCCATAAAGAGCCGGTTCCGTAATCCCACAAATCGCAGTAATCCCAGCAGATGAAGCTAGAGCTTTTTTATTGGTATCCTTAGTTTTTAAAGCAATAGCAAGAGCTGCTCCACCCTGAGCCACATTTGAAGCCAAAGCACCTGGCTGTGCAATCGTATCATAACCAATAGTCATACGGTTATTGATTCCAATGGATACTAAGCCATAGTGAGTTCCTGTTGTAACCATTAACGGGAAGGTTGCCCCTACAATTGTTGGAACAACCCATGGGCCAAAGTTTTCCAACCACTTAAAGAAATCCCCCAACCAGTTACCTATGACAGCACCAATTGGACCTAAAATCAAAAGTGTTACGATTGCAGTAATTAATGTCGTAATCATAGGAACCAAGAAAAACTTTACAGCCTTTGGTGAAATTTTAATCGCAAAGCGCTCCACGTAACTCATAAACCAAACTGCCAAAATAACAGGGATAACCGTTGATGAGTAAGAAGTTAATGTAAGAGGAATACTAAAGAAAGAGACGCCATGACCTGATTCCTTGGCAGTTGTCACAATCTGAGTAAAAGTTGGGTGTAATAAAATAGCACCAATCAACATCCCCAATTGAGCATTCGTCTTAAACTGTCGAGCTGCTGAGGCACCTAAAAATACAGGTAAGAAATAAAATCCAGCATCGCCAATAAAATTAAGAACTTGATAGTTAACATCATCTACAGCTACTACCTTAAAGACAACCAAAAGGGACAAAACGGCCTTGATCATCCCTGCTGCTGTAATTACTGGTAAGATTGGGGTGAAAATCCCAGAAATAAGAGCTAAAAAGCTTTGAAGAGGAGTTCTATCTTGTTTTTCCGATGATTCCTTAGATACTTCATCCAGATCCAATAAACCTTCTAAAGCGCGGTATACATTTGGTACATCACTCCCAACAACAACTTGATACTGGCCACCACTCTTAGCCAAACTCACCACACCATCGATAGCTTTAACAGCCTCATCATCAGCTTTAGAATCATCTGCTAAGGTAAAACGTAAACGTGTCGCACAATGGGTTAGATTCTGAACGTTCTCCTTTCCTCCTACAGCTTCTAAAATTTTCTGCCCTATTTCTTTATAATTCATAACACTTCCTTTCTATATTCATAAAAAGAGAGAACAAGCTGAGCCTGTTCTCTGTATTTTTTCTATTATGACCAAACTTTGTCAGTAATTGTTTTAATCAATTGCAATTTATTCCACTCGTCTTGCTCAGTCAAGATATTACCTTCTTCAGTTGAGGCAAAACCACATTGAGTTGAGATACCAAGGTTCTTAAGTGGTACAAGTTCAGCCGCTTCATGGATACGAGCAATGACAGCATCTACATCTTCCAAAGCTGGATCCTTAGAAGTAATCACACCAAGTACCAATTCAACATGATCACGGTTATTCCAAATCGTTGGAAGTGGTGCGAAGCTACCTGAACGCGCATCATCGTATTCCAAGAAGAAGATATCATAGTTCAATTGACCAAGATATTTAGCGACTGAATCATAGCCACCTTCAAAAAGATAAGTTGACTTAAAGTTCCCACGACAAATGTGAGTAGCCAAAGTCAAATCTTCTGGAAGACCTTCCAAAGCTTTATTGATAGTGTATACATCATCCTCAGCAATTTTTGCCAACTCAGCTGTTTTCTCAGGATTATTTTTTTCATTCTCAAACTGTTGAATCAAATAACCCCAAGTCGTATCATCCAATTGTACATAACGTGCACCCAAATCGTAGAAATGTTGGATGGTATCATGGTAAGCTTTAGCCAAATCATCAAGGAAATCTGTCCATGAATCATAGTAATCAGCATAAAGATCACTACGGTGGTCACGGTTAATGATGAGTGATGGACTTGGAATAGTTACTTTTGGAGTAATTCCTTCAGGAGTCACTGATTTAAGATATTCAAAGTCACGATAGAAAGGATGATTAGGATTTTCAGCAATTTTACCATTGATACGAACGTTAGTTGTACGTGTCTTAGCTCCATGGAATTTATATGAATCCTCTTGTTGGTAAGCTTCAAAACCAGTTAGGTTCCATAGGAAGTCAAGGTGCCACCAAGAACGACCAAATTCACCATCAGAAACGACTTGAAGACCATTTTCTACCTCATGATGAACCAATTCCTTAACCAATTCATCTTGTACTTTCAACAATTCATCTTGCGAAATCTCACCATTGGCAAATTTTTCACGTGCTTCTTTTAAAGCTTGTGGACGAAGGTAAGAACCAACATGATCAAAATGATAATGAACTTTACTCATAGTTATTTACTCCTTTTTATTCTTTCATTTAATGTAATAATAAGCCTATTCTAGCACTTGCTGTTATAGCTGTGAAATATGTATTTACTATCACATTATATAGTTTTTAACTATATATTTTCTTGAGAAGTTTTTTGTCAAGTAACTTTACTTTACAAAAAAGATATGTTATTCTGTTATAGTTGATTTAAAATCAAGAACATAAATATTAATTCGGAGGAAATAAAGAAATGGCAGTACCTGCACGTCACACTTCAAAAGCGAAGAAAAACAAACGTCGTACACACTACAAATTGACTGCTCCATCAGTACAATTTGACGAAACAACTGGAGATTACTCACGTTCACACCGTGTATCACTTAAAGGATACTACAAAGGACGTAAAATCGCTAAAGCTAACGCAGCTAAATAATAGAAGGGAGATACCATGCGCGTAAATATTACACTTGAACACAAAGAATCTGGTGAACGCTTGTACCTTACTTCAAAAAACAAACGTAACACTCCAGACCGTCTTCAATTGAAAAAATACTCACCAAAATTGCGTAAACACGTAATCTTTACTGAGGTGAAATAGGGATTCACTACACGTCAGTAGACAGTAGAAACCTTGATTTAAAGCAATGTAGTGAAATTTCAAATTTCACTACATTGCAGTATAAATCAACCGAATCACTACCTTTTTCACTACCTTTTTTTGAAATAAAAATATTAATTCGGACGATTAAAAGTAAAAAGGAGCTCCCATCAAGGAGCTCCTTTTTGCTTTTATACTAATCTGAGTTGAAAATAACATCTAATAGTTCTTTGGGCTCTTTAAGCATAAGTAGATGATTTTCCTCACTAATTTTAGTATGTGGTATTGATATAGTACTACTAGAAAAAATAAAGAAATTATTTATCCGATTAGATACCGATATAAAACCATTTTCAATATAAAAATTCGAATAAATAGAGAGATAAGATTTAGTATTTTTTGTATCTAGTTTGGGAGTATAGATGTCCTTTTTAACTATCAAATTATGATTTAATATATCTAATAATTCCAGGTCATCTTTTTCGTCATCAGATAGCATGTCATCATAGTAGTTTGATACATTTTGATAAAATTTATCTTCTACATAAGTAAAACTATTGTTCAACTCCTCTAATGAGGGTATCATATCAAAACCCTCGATAATGATTAGGCGATTTAGTAAAATATTACTATTTGTTAAAGACGATATTAAAGCGATAGTTCCATAAGATGACGATATAACAACTCCTTTTTTTGATAAACTATTTAATTTCTCAATAAGATATTCATTGATATGCTTTTTCGAAATATTTTCAAAAGAGTCGTTTAAAAATTCAACAATCTCAAAAGATTTGCTATTAAACCTTTCGTCTGTTATTATTTTATCCCATACATGTTCACTCCACCCTAACGGTGAGATAAAAAGGTAGTCAATCATTCTTTTTCCTCTCCTTTATAAATATTAATATTGGGGCTAATAAGATAATCCAGACAGCTACAATTTGAAATAAACTACTATCTTTCATAGCAAACAATAGATTTTTAAATTGAATCAAATAAATGATTACTAAAGGAACTAAAAATGTAAGACCTATAGCATTAAATATACTCAAAATCCTTTGCTCATTTTTTATACCATGAAAATAAAATAGAATTAAATAGTATAAATCTGTTTTGAATGGAATTAAAAAATGATATATCATTTTTGTATATTGTATAAACAAAACAACCAATAAAATTGTGTTTTCTGGCATCAAAAATTGTAGAATCATTGAGCAAAGGAAAATTATAAAATTATCCATTAGAATACCTCCCATTATGGGAAATGTCCTCAAGTTTCTATCTAATAACCAAATACCATTCATCTTACACTCAAAAACCAAAAATAAGACAAATCTCTGTGATACATTTAACTTAGAATTTACATTTAGTAATCTGGCAGATAAATAATGTCCGCCCTCATGAATATAAGCTAGTATCATTTCAAAGATAAACATAGAAATAAATAGCATTATTGGAGTACCAAAATAAGAGATATCTAAAATAAATATATCTGTAAAATTGTTACCTAAAAAGATTAAATTTACTACTAAAAGTACAGCAGATAATATATATATATACATTACGTGCAATTTTTTGGAGTCTGTTGCATTACTTTTAGTGATAAACTCTCTACTATTAACAAATTGTACTAAATCCAATTCGCGTAATTCTATAATTAAATCATCAACATCTATAAACTCGAACTTCTTTCTTAGCTCAGATAGAGAAAATAACAAACGTTGTTCTTGTAAAAATTTAAACATTTCTATACCTTCTCTATCTAGCTCTAAGTATATATCTTTACGAATAAATCCAATTATATTTTCATCCGTATTAAGTATATAATCATCAAATAGTATAAATTGTTCATTCATCTGTGAATATTTCCTGACACTCTTTACATAATTCACTACAAATAATTTTCTCAACACCCAATTCCCATGTTGTTGTATTCATAGTCAACATATTACCAGAAGGAATATTATCTGAGTAGTTCGTCAATATTTTTACAATTTCAGTCGAGATAATTCCAGCTAAAATTCCACCTACAAATATAGTAGTAGTATTAAAATCAGAATAACTGTTACCTTTAATATTGTTTACGTATTCCTTGTTAATATCCCCCTTATTAAGGTCTTCTTGTAACAGGCATCTATAACACGGTTGTTCAGGCAACGAATAATCAAAATAAGTATAAGTTATTGAGTCCCCCCATACTCCACCACTGATTATTTTCTTTTTTTGACGTTTACACTCATCATATACCCAAATAGAAGAATCAATTATAGGTTCATCCAAGGCTATAATAACTATATCAGCTGAAGATATAATATCTTTAATGCTATCTCGAGAATTTACATATATATTACGAAAATCGTATTGTAGTTCAGAGTTTATTCCTCGTAAATTCTCCTCTAAGGCTTCATTTTTTAGTTTGCCTATGTCTTTTTCCGTAAATATAACCTGTCTATTTAAGTTAGATTCTTCTAATATGTCGAAATCCAAACCAGATATTTTCCCAATTCCTATCTGTGCTAGTTGTTGAATAATAAGAGAAGAACCTCCCAAGCCCAAAATACAAACCTCTGATTTTTTCAATTTTTCTTGAAATTTTATTTTTAGTCTATTATTAAATAAACTAAAAAAGAGAGTATTTGTAAAATATCTATCTTTTTCGGTCTGTTCTGTTAGGAAACCGACATCTATTAAATCATCAATCAGCTCTTCTACTTCATCTATTGATAGTTCAAACTCCTTTTGAATAATCTGAATCAGTTCTTCAAGCTCCATACTTTGACTGTTCTCAAATATACTCAATACGTATTCTGTAAAATCAATATCGGCTATTTCCACAAAACTATTGTTATTTTTAAAATAATAACTTTCGTTCATTTTAAAAATAGGCTGTATAACCGTGTTCAAAATTAACTTCATAACATACCTCAATATAAAGTAAAAAGAGTCTTCTTAACAGAAGGACTCTTTTTAAAGTTACCAACGATGACAAATCATCAAAGCTTTGACATCAGCCAATTTTTTGATAGTAACTTTTTTCTTAGGTGCGACAGTTTTTTTCATTTGCATATCCTCCATAAAAAGTTATTTTGTAAACGTCTACAAAACACATATTATCACATGTTATATTTACTGTCAACGGTAAATTATATTTATTTAATGCATCGTTTATTTTAGATTAATATTGTTATATCATTAACTTATTTTTATATCATACTTCACCTTCTCTTCTTAGCTTATTCCAATCTCTATTCCTACTTCTATGTGTGTTGTATAAAGACTTTATATAATCTTGTCCAGCCTTAATAATCCCATGTTGAAATTCTAACTCTGTCTCTAGAATTTTGTCTTCTCTGTAAGTAGCATAGACCGTATCGTATAATATTTCTTCTTCTATTAAGGATTCCAGTTTAGAAACATCTTTTTTAACAATAGAGTATACTCTATGTCCTATTGATTCTTCAATTGGTAACTTATGTGCCTTCACAACCTTCAAAAATAGATTAACAATATCATCACAACCAAATTGATTTTTAAATGTAATTCCTTTATCTACATAATCATCTACACCATTTACTTTTGTTCTTACATATTTTGATGAATCAAGAAACTCTATAAATTCTTTTTTGAAATCTTCCTCAATCACCTCTAGTAATTCCATTTCAGCTAAATGCCGAGAAATTGGAACATCTTCCATATATAGTTTTTCCATATCTACATCTAAAAAATGAGTATTATGTTCATTCAGTATCTCTGTATAAGCTACCGTTTCAGCAAAATAAATATCATCCATTAGCGTTTCAGCAAAAATTGACTCCTGTCCATCTGTCAAATTCTTAACAATTAATCTCATCATTTCAGGAATATAATTTTCTACCTCAGCATTATCGCCCCAATAAATCACTCTACACTGGTATTTATTTTCCTTATCTGGTAGTTCTTGACCATTTAGGGATTCATTAATTCTTTGAACTGCTGTATCTGTAAGTAAGTACGGATTTCTTTTGGTTCTTTTACCTGATACAATCCATGAAATGATATTTGAGTTTTCAGGATAAATTTCAAAAAAGCTTTTCCCTCTACTTGTAATAATTTTCTCTATTCTTTCCGAAGCTTTTACGCAGAAAAAATTCTGTAATTCTTCATTCATTTTGGACACCTCTATTTATGTATTTGCGTAATTTTATTATATCACAATACACTACTTTTACATAACTTGATGAATTATACTGTAAGTATACAAGGAAACTTGTAAATAAAAATTATTAGTTAGTCCTAATTGGTGCGCACCAAATGGACGGATTGAAACACATATGAAAACTCAGACGATAAAGTCGAGTTCTGCATATAGCTGTTTATCCGTTTATTTGGTGTGCCTTTTTGCACAACATCGGTTACTCAGTACGGCTCATACTAGTTTCTTTCTGTCCAAGGACGAAGAGGAATCTAATATGAACTATATTTCTGAATATTTTTCTAAGAAAAAGCAAAACGAAAGACTCGTTAAGACATTACCACTTGAAGAACAAGAATTGTGGTTAAAGTTTTTAACGCAAACTGACACTGCTGAAAGTAGTGCTGAACGACAAAATAGACGTAAAACAGTTAGTCTGGACTATTCATTGACCAACGAAAAAAATAATCATGAAACTACGGTACTTGACCTACTTGTTGATAATTCCCCCACAGCTCTTGAAACAATTATTCATATGGAAGAGGAAGATTTTATCACCAGTCTATTACCTAAATTAGGGTCAGTTCTTGACGAATTAGATGAGGCTGATAAGGACATTATCTTACTCTATTTTGAGGACGAAAAAACTCCTTCTTATCGAAGCATGGGACGCCAACTAAATATGGATTACCGTAAAATTCAACGTCGTATCCCTCACATCATGAAATTTATAGAAGATAGATTGAAACAATAATCAAAAATTTCTATTTTTTCAAAAAAAAATGGTTCAACCACCCCTAATTTTGATATGCCCCCTGTCAAGTAGACAGGTTAAATATCTAAAAAAGTGTCTGTTTTT
>OHAC01001311.1_pt1 | contig 23317 bp, 19 predicted proteins | sample 1577051 | NCBI WGS metagenome assembly OHAC01 (sample SAMEA3541499, study PRJEB24748) | human gut metagenome | biome: human gut; feature: human-associated habitat; material: faeces | place: China | collected 2012 | reverse complement strand
GAGCGCCGCCCTGTCACGGCGGAGGTCACGGGTTCGAGTCCCGTCTGGGTCGTTTCTTTTAAAAGAAATTATAATTTTATATGCTGGTATGGCGGAATAGGCAGACGCAAGGGACTTAAAATCCCTCGGGGGCAACTCCGTGCCGGTTCAAGTCCGGCTACCAGCACTTTTCTGTAAGGTCTGATTTTGGCATATGCTGAGATTGGATTTTTTTGTTGTTTTATAAAATATAGCATTTTTGAGTGGAGCAAAGGAGCGTTTGTTCCACTTTTTATTTATGACAATAGAATGCTCGCAGAGCGTGCATTCTATTGTCTGTCACAGGAATGTCAAAAAGCCGTCCGAAAGAAAATAGTTTCTGCTCAGACGGCTTTTTATATTAATGATATCTGTTATGAAAATGCCTGTAATTCATACAAGCTGCTTTTACCGTACCGTCCAGGCTTCTGCACAGATCGGTGTGTCAGCGTTGACAGTAATGGTTCCGCAGGTACGGTCATCAGGCAGCTCCCAGTAGGCAATGACGGTATCCTGTTTAGCAGAAAGCTCCAGAATGCCGCGGTCAGCGATCAGATGAAGCTCTGTTAAGCCGGCAGGAAGCTGGGTGGCTTTATCTGCACATGTAAAGATACCGGTTGCTGCATCATAGGCGCAGAAATTTCCTAAAATGGAGAAGGAAACTTTGCCGGTGCTGCAAAGGGATACGTTAATGCCAACTGCTGCAGGAGAAGTCAGCTCTGCCTGGCAGGATGTGGTGTCAGCTGCGTGGAAGAGTGTGTTCGCTGCTTTTTTTGCATCAAACCATTCATGAACAGGATGCTGTGCAAGAATCCATTCACCATCCTGCTTGATCAGCTCAAGTTCACGGGGCAACGTCAGCATGCCGGTATAGAGACGTTCCGGATTCTGGGTGCGCAGCCACTGAATCAGTACGATGCGGTCAGGTGCGTTATTATAGGTTTGTCCGGCATAAGCGAGTTCTGTATAGGAAGCACGTTTGCCGGCGCTGTAGTTGGTAAAGCGGAAGCCGTCAAAATCGCCGATAAAGTATTCACTGGAAGCAGTATAGAAAATCCATTTTTCAGTGCCGTCCGGCGCAGAAATCGGGCGCAGATCGGGGCATTCGTTGGCAGTTTCAAAAGTCAGTTGCTGAGTGATCTCCCAGTGGAGCATATCTGTGGAACGAAGGATGGCATATTCCGTGCCTTTTAAGTAAAGGGACATGATAAATGCTTTGGATTTTTCGTGCCAATAAACCTTGGGGTCACGGTTGTCTGTTTTGAGAAACGGAACAACTGCTCCCGGAAGCTTCTGCAGAGTGAGACCATGATCGGTGCTGTATGCCGTGTGCTGGGTGTAGTCTTTTCCCTCGCTACAGGCGCTGTCATGGCTGCCGCCGGCTGCGGTATAGAAGAACAGGAGTGCATCCTTGGGAAGACTTTGATAGAGGTTGCTGTCAGCAGCTGCCTGAATTTCATCCCTGTGCTCGTTTGTCAGACCGCAGCCGGAGAAGATGGTTCCCTCTTCATCCGGAAGCATGGCAACAGGAAGCCGTGTCCAGTGGAGCAGGTCTGTACTGGTGGCATGTCCCCAGCTCATATTGTTCCAATTGACACCGAAGGGATTGTGCTGATAATATAAGTGATAGGTTCCATTGTCGTAAACAAGACCATTTGGATCGTTGATCCAGCCTGCGTTGGCTGTAAAGTGGACAGCCGGATGCACTTCGCTGGAGACAGGAAGCTCGTCAGTCTGAGTAACTGCATCTTCAAAACCTGCAGGAAACTCTGCAGACAGGGTTAGCGTGCGTCCCATCCATTCAGAAACCGGCAGAGGGGAAAGATATTCGTAGGAATAGGTTCCGTTGTCTGCAGCGGCTTCTCCGAAAGGAAAATAAACACATAAAAGAAGCTTTTCGCCGTCAAAAAGTTTCAGGACCCTGGTATCTTTCGGGTGGGATACAACCGGAAGACAGAGAAAAGGATGCTTAATTGTAAGCTGCATATGGAAATCCTCCCATTTTTTTCTTCATCATAAAATGAATGGCGGAAAAAAGTCAATATGGGAAGTGTGGAAAGTACTGTGGGATATCACAGAAAATTGTGAAATAGAAAAGAAGGGTAGAAAACAGGATGAAAACAAAAGGCAAATCCGGTGTTATGGATATGACCCAGGGAAATATGGCGATGCTGATCTTAAGCTTTGCATTGCCGTTGATGTTGGGAAATGTATTTCAACAGTTTTATACGGTGGCTGATACGGCCATTGTGGGAAAAATACTTGGAGTGGATGCGTTGGCAGCACTCGGCACAGTAGAGTCGATAAACTGGCTGGTTCTGGGGACCATTCAGGGAATCACCCAGGGCTTTGGCATCCTTGTTTCCCAGCAGTTTGGTGCCAAAAAAGAGGAGGCGCTTCAGGAAACCATTTTTCATGCGTCTTTTCTGGCAGTAGTGGCGGCGATTTTATTTACCGTTGGTATTCTGATCGGATTACCTGGTTTGGTCGGGATTTTACAGGTTCCTGTTGATATTCGCCCGATCTGTCTGGACTATTTGTATGTGCTCTTTGGCGGTATTCCGCTGATGATGCTCTATAATTTTACTGCGGCTATGCTGCGGGCGTTTGGAGACAGTAAAACACCTCTGACAGCATGTGTTATCGCAGCGCTGTTTAATATTGCGCTGGATTTATATTTTATTCTGGAGCTTGGCTGGGGCGTAAAGGGTGCAGCGCTTGCAACTGTGATTGCCCAGACCCTTGCTTCTGCATATTGTCTGTGGAAGCTGTGCCGGATCGAGGTGCTTGCAGAAAAAAGGAAGGCCGCCAAATGGAGACTTCATGCCGGACTTTGCGGGAAGCTGATCTATCTTGGATTACCGATGGCATTTCAAAACCTTGTGATCGCCATTGGAGGCATGATCGTGCAGACTGTGGTAAACAGCTTCGGCGTTGCATTTATCGCAGGCTATACGGCGACGTGCAAGCTTTATGGTATCCTTGAGGTGGCAGCGACCTCCTATGGCTTTGCAATGGTTACCTACACGGGTCAGAACCTCGGTGCGGGAAAAACAGACAGGATCAAGGAGGGAACCAGAATCGGTGTTTTGATCGGTGCGCTGACTTCCTTTGTCATTACCGGACTGATGTTTCTGTTCGGACGAAATATTCTGGGACTTTTCATCTCTGCAGATGCAGCCCAGGGCAGTCAGGCTGCGGTGGTTGCATGGCGCTTTTTGCGGATTATGAGCAGCTTCTTATGGGTACTGTATATTTTACATATCGTCCGCAGCGTGATCCAGGGAATGGGAAATACCGTGATTCCGCTTGTATCCGGAATTTTTGAATTTATCATGAGAACCGGTGCAACGCTGATTTTACCGGTGCTTTTTGGAGAAAATGGAATTTTATTTGCAGAGGTGCTGGCATGGATGGGCGCCGATCTGGTGCTGATTCCGGGATACTTTTATATGCGAAAAAAGCTGCTTTCGGGCAGATTGGACCAGGGTGATGTTCAAAGCGCAGTTTGAAGCTCGAAGGAAGAAAAAAACAGCCCTACGGCGGGATGTTCCGGTTGGAAGCTCCTGTGCCGCAGGGCTGGTTTTTTTTTCAGCGTCGGTTTTGCTGGTAATAGCTTAAGAAGTCCGCAATTTTGTCCGCAGATTCCTTGAGTACCTCGATCCGGGGCAGATATACGACCCGGAAGTGGTCAGGCTGCTCCCAGTGGAAGCCTCCGCCATGGATGAGCAGGATTTTTTTGTCGCGCAGAAGATCGAGGGCAAACTGTTCGTCGTTGGTGATATGGAACTTTTTGACGTCGAGCTTCGGGAACATGTAAAAAGCTGCTTTCGGTTTTACAACGCTTAGTCCGGGAATGTCCTTTAATGCCTGATAAATGCACTCGCGCTGCTCATAAATCCGTCCGCCGGGCGTTAAATAATTGCTGACGCTCTGGTAGCCGCCGAGGGCAGTCTGGACGATGGACTGCGCGGGAACATTGGAGCACAGGCGCATATTAGAGAGCATGCGGATGCCTTCGATATAGTCCTGCGCGATGGCTTTGTTGCCGCTTAAAATCATCCATCCAATTCGAAAGCCTGCGATCATGTGGGACTTGGACAGACCGCTGAAGGTGACACAGAACAGGTCGGGAGCCAGGGATGCGATGGAAATATGCTCGCTGCCGTCCATGACCAGTCGGTCATAAATCTCATCGGAAAAGATGATCAGATGGTGCTGACGCGCGATTTCCACGATTCCTTCCAGAACTTCCTTCGGATAAAGCGCGCCGGTCGGATTGTTGGGATTGATGATGACGATCGCTTTCGTGTGGCGCGTGATCTTTTTTCGAATGTCGGCAAGGTCAGGATACCAGTCTGCCTGCTCGTCGCAGAGATAATGGACGGCTTTGCCGCCTGCAAGCGTTGCGCAGGCAGTCCAGAGCGGGTAGTCGGGGGAAGGGATCAGGATTTCATCCCCGTCGTCCAGCAGGGCGGACATGCTTAAATTGATCAGCTCGCTGACACCGTTTCCCGTGTAGATATCCTCGATGGTGACGTTGGGGATATTTTTTAGCTGTGCATACTGCATGATTGCTTTGCGGGCTGCAAACAGTCCCTTAGCGGGAGAATAGCCTTCGCATTCCGTCAGCTGCTGGCGCATGTCGTAAATGACTTCATCGGGAGTGCGGAAGCCGAAGGGGGCGGGATTGCCGATGTTCAATTTTAAAATCTGAACGCCGGAGGATTCCATCCGTTCAGCTTCATCGACAACCGGACCGCGGACATCGTAAAGAACATTGTTCAATTTGGAAGACTTTTTAAACAGCGTCGGCTGGGAAGCAGACGGAGCGGAAAAGTCTGAACCGTCCTGACGGGAAGAAGATTTCTTCTGAACCGAATCGGAACGTTTGGAGAATGCAGAAGATTGAACTGAACCTGCGGCGGAGGAACCGTTGACCGTGTCTGGATGAGGGCAAAAATTGAACTCAGTCGGAAGCTTTGTACTGCCAGAGTTCAATTTTTCTGAACTGAAATTCTGTGCAGAACCGGTGCGTCCTGCCAGCCAGTCTGCATCGACCTGGAGGGCATCTGCAAGAAACTGCAGGATCTCAGCGCGGGGCATGGTTTTGCCGTTGACATACTGGCTGATGTGGCTTTTGCCGAGCTTTAAATTCTGTTCTTCCGCGAGATGTAAAAGATCAATCGGTTTCATTTGCTGCTGATTCATGGATTCCTTTAAACGGGATGCAAAAAGTTCATAGGCTATGTTTGACATAGAAGGCTCCTTTCCTACAAACAATAGAATGCACGCTCTGCGAGCATTCTATTGTCATGAATGATGATTGAACATAGAGTTCAAATTATGAATATAAGTTTAAAAATGAAAAGCAATTTAAATTGAATAAAAAGTTCAAAAAACAGAATGCGGAATGATCCATAAAAACCGGATACTGTTGAATTGAATTATATCATAAAATTGAAATGGTTCAAGATAAAAAGCGAAAGTTAAAAATTAAACAAAGGGAACATTCGCAGAAAGATTTGCAGGCAAAAAGTCTTTGCCTTTTTGAAAGAAATTTGTTACAATACTAACGATATCAGGCAAACAGGATTTGCTGTAAGAAAGTAATACAGCCGGAAAATCTGTCGGTGTCTTTTGAAGAAGACAGGTAAGTCTCTCCGAAGGGAGCCGGGCGGCAGAAAGACGGAAACGATCGTAACAATTATCGTGATGATCCTTATCATAATAAGGTCATAATAAGGAAGAACATGGTGGTCATAGGACGATCCTGATCACGAAGAAAAGAATTGCCAGGAAGGGAATTTGTCTTTCAAAAAGACAGGTTCCCTTTTGTTGTGTGAAATTTCGACGATAGAGCAGGTGCAGTTGAACGAAACCGGTGCAGCGGCGGTACGGCAGTTTTTGACATCAGAATAGATTGCAGACAGGAATAAAGTGATGATAAAGGGAAGTAGACTGGGATTTTCCTATTTCTGGGACGGGGAGAGCATTCCGGTATTTGAACAAGCGAATATAGAGCTGAAAGAGGGCGAATGGACGGCGATCCTTGGATGCAACGGCTGCGGAAAGTCCACGCTTGTGCGTCTGATGAACGGATTGCTGCCGCTTCAGGACGGTAATCTTTCTGTAAATGGCATAAATGCAGGAAATCCTGCAAATAAGTGGGAACTGTGCAGGATATGTGGCATGGTATTCCAGAATCCGGATAATCAGTTTGTTTCTTCTGTGTTGGAAGAGGATATTGCTTTTGGTCTGGAAAACGCTCAGGTTCCGGAACGGGAGGTTACATCGAAAGTGAAGGCAGCGCTGGAACTGGTCGGGCTGGAAGGGTATGAAAAGCGTTCTCCGTCGAGCTTGTCCGGTGGGCAGAAACAGCGGGCTGCGTTGGCGGGGGTGCTGGTGTTGAACCCGGAGATCCTGATCTTTGACGAGGTGACTTCCATGCTGGACCCGAAAGGACGCCGGGAAGTACTCGCAGAGATGAAAAAGCTGCGCGATTGTGGAAAAACAGTTGTTATGATCACCCATGATGTGGAAGAAGCTGTGTTGGCAGATCAGGTGATTTTGATGGGACGTCCCAATGGACAGAAGGATCCGAATACCGTCCTTGCACAGGGGAGTGTGCGGAAAATTCTGACGGACAGCAGACTGTTGATACAGGCGGGAATTGTACCGCCCATGGCAGTTCGGATGTATGAAGATTTAAAACTGGCGGGAATTGAACTGAACCGATGCCCGCTGACGAAAGAGGAGCTGGCAGAAGCGCTATGCAGATGGAAGTCAGAAAATTAACAGTTGGATATGGAGCAGCCTGGGTGCTGGATCAGGTCAGCCTGCAAATCGGGGCAGGAGAATTTATCGGGATCGTCGGGTGCACCGGCTGCGGCAAGACGACGCTGTTAAAGGCGATGGCTGGACTACTGGAAGTGCAGAGCGGAGAAATTCTGTTGGACGGGGAAAATATTTTTTCCAGACGATTCGATCGGGCAGTTCTGCGCAGAAAAGTAGGAATGGTATTTCAGTATCCGGAATATCAACTTTTTGCACAAACAGTGGAGAAGGATGTGGGCTTCGGACTGAAATACAGCAGACTTAGCCGGGAGGAAAAACAGGAACGCGTCAGATGGGCGCTGGAGCAGATGGGATTTTCCTATGAGGAAATCAAAGATCAGTCGCCGCTTTCTTTATCTGGCGGAGAGAAGCGCAGAGTGGCGATCGCAGGCGTTCTGGCGACAAAGCCGGAGCTTCTGATGCTGGATGAGCCGCTTGCCGGACTGGATCCGATGGCGCGGGAGATGTTTCTGGAATTTCTGGAAGGACTGACAGGGCAGGGCGTATCAGTTGTAATGGTGTCCCACAATGTAGACGCACTGGCACAGCATGCTGCACGGATCATTGGAATGAAGCAGGGAAAAATTGTAATGGATGGAAGCTGTCAGGAGGTATTGGGAGACAGCAGGGCGCTTCGGACGATCGGACTGCTCGGCAGCGAAGCAGCGCAGACCGCGGAGCTTTTGCTGGCAAACGGTGTGCTGCCGGAGGGGGCGGCAAAGCGGAGAGGGCTTACACCTGCGCTTCAGGAAGAGATGGAAAACGTTCCCGTGGAAGAAAAGAGGATTCTGCCGGGCAGCGGGCTTCCCGTTACTTATGAGGCGCTGCGGGACGAGATTATCGGTGCGTTGACTGGGGAAAAAGGAGAAAACAGATGATGCAGATGCCGATGGGGCAGTATCGCCCCGGAAATACATTTTTTCATCGGGCAGATGCGAAAGGAAAGCTGCTGGGGCTGTGCCTGGTGATTGCAGCGGTGATCGTGTCCAAAGGGCTGATTGGCTGTATCGCCGCGGCGGCAGCGGCGCTGACGGTATCGTATCTGGCAGGGATATCCCTGCGGGAGCAGGTAAAACAGCAAAAAGGGATGTGTCGGTTTTTGGCAGTGATCTTTTTGATGAATGCGTTTTTTTACAGCGGGGAGCACTGCATCTGGAGCTGGTGGATTTTCCGGCTGAGCCAGGAGGGAATCCGGCAGGGGGCGATGGTGGTCGTTCACCTGGTATTGATTTTAGTTTTCTGTATGGTGCTGACGATCACGACAGAGCCGATGGAAATCACGCATGGGCTGGAGGAGCTGCTTTCACCGTTTTCGAAGGTCGGAGTTCCGACGGAAGAAATCGCGATGATTCTGGGTGTTGCGATGCAGTTTATTCCGGTGCTGGGAGAGGAAGCGGAGACAATCCGGATGGCGCAGACTGCACGAGGGGCTCGGTTTGAAAGTAAAAAGCTGACAGAGCGTGCGGCGAGCTTTCTGCCGCTGGTCATACCGGTGTTTCTGGCGGCGTTTCGTCGGGCGGATGAACTGGCGTGCGCGATGGAGGCGAGAGGTTATCGCGGGCCGGGGCGGCGAACAAAGAAGAAAAAATCACTGCCAAACCGCAACGGGAATGTGGCGATTGCCGCGAGTGCGATTTTTTTGATTGTGCAGGTATTCTTGCAAAAATAGAAAATAATGCATGAAAAATCCCATGATGAAATGCAAATCAGAGGGATGAAATCGAAATGAAAAATTACCGCAGCGCGGTCTGAAAAAAAGTGAGGGACTGCGCAGCGTGTAATAGATATTTTTTTCAAGGAGGAGAAATGTTATGTCTCAAATGTCTCAGGTAAAACGTGCAATGATTACGGCTGTATGTATTGCGCTGTGTGTGGTGCTGCCGATGGCGTTCCATTCCATTCAGAATGCAGGGGCGATTTTTTGCCCGATGCATATTCCGGTACTGTTGTGCGGTCTGCTGGTGGGCTGGCCTTATGGTCTGCTGTGCGGCCTGGCAGGTCCGCTGTTATCCAGCCTGCTGACCGGTATGCCTGCGATGGGTTATCTGCCCTGCATGATGGTGGAGCTTGGCGCGTATGGCCTGCTCTGCGGTCTGTTCATGAAATTTGTGCGCACCGGAAAAATTTATACGGATCTGTACATCAGCCTTGTTGGCGGTCTGTTGATCGGTCGTGTGATCGCCGGTCTCTTTAGAGCGCTGATCTTTTCGCCGGGAAGCTATTCTCTGGCAGCATGGGCAACCGGATATTTTGTAACCTGTCTGCCCGGTCTGGTGATTCAGCTTGTTTTGGTTCCGAGTATCGTATTTGCGCTGATGAAAGCTAGACTCGTGCCGATGCGCTATCCTGCAAAGCACTGAATATTGAAACAGAAATAAAATGTCATGTGGTTCCCCAAAATTTCAGACACTGCATTGTCCAGAAAATATGAACGAATTTAGAATATTTTTCGTTTGGTTTGCTGATATAGTTGTGGAAGTGCGGAAAAAATAATGTTACAATAATACTGTTTTAAGAGTGACAAAAACGGGGGGACCAACCAGCGAATGAAAAAAAATACAACGAAAGTGATCAAAGAAGCGAACCAATATCTGGTAATGCAGTGCATACAGGCCTTTGAACCTGTTACGCTGGAAGAAATTGCGGAAAAGACACTGCTGAGCCGTCCTACGATCCTGGAGATCATCAATTCTTTTAAAGAAGAAGGAATTGTAGTAAACGGCGGTTTTCGGGAATCAACAGGAGGACGGCCTCCGCAGTTGCTGTGCATAAATGGAGATTCTGCGTATGCGATTGGAATTGATTTTGAATTTCCGACAATCCGGATCGCGCTTGCGAATGCTAAACGGGAAATTGTGGGCACACGGAAAATCCTGTTTCAGATAGATACGCAGGCGGAAGAGGTTTTGGCGCGGATGCTCAGGGAGCTTGAGCATCTGCTGGAAGAATTTTCCTCTGTGCGGCCCAGGATCGTCGGGATCGGTGTCGGGATTTGCGGAACGATTCGAAAGACAGAAGGCAGATCCCTGCACATCACGAGAATCCGGGGCTGGGAGCATGTTGAATTGCAGCGGATTCTGCAGGAAAAATTTCATCTTCCGGTTTATGTAAATAATGACGTGCATTTACTGGCGCTTGTAGAAAAGAAGAAGTATATGCGGGAGGACAATTCGGATTTTGTTTATATTGGAATCCGTTCCGGCATAGGCAGTGCATACATGTATCAGAATAAACTGATGGATGGGGTACAGGGCAATGCCGGTTATATCGGGCATACTGTATTGAATGCAGAAGGTCCGATGTGTGTCTGCGGCAATCGCGGGTGTCTGGATGCCTATGCAGGAGAACTGGCATTGAATCGCAGGTATCAGGAACTGACAAATAGTGAAAACGAGTCGTATTATACAATGCGGGATTTTATGAAGCTGTCCCGAAATGGGGATGCAGTCAGCCAGAAAATTTTAAAGGATGCTGCTTTTTATCTCGGGATCACGATTTCGAACCTGATCAAGATACTGGAACCCAAAATGGTGCTGATTGCAAGCTGTGAGCCGTTAAAGGGGACAACATATTGGAATATCATGGAAGAAACCATAAAAAAATATCACATCAACGAGATGGAAACGAAGCTGGAGCTGAGAGAGGCACAGCTTTTAGAGGATGACTATGCATTGGGAGCATGCTGTTATGTTTTCGAATATTTATTTGAAACGCCGCGTTTGTCCCTGGCAATCTTGTGAGGCACAACAATAGAATGCACGCTCTGCGAGCATTCTATTGTCATGAATAAAAAAAGAAAAGCTGTCCTGTGATGAAAAGCGGATCACAGGACAGCTTTTTTATCGCAAAGAAAATCCGGCTTCTATAGGATAAAAAAACGTTTTGCAGGATGGTCAAGTTTTTGAAAGGCTGGTGCTGCAGGCTTAGTCAATCTTTCCGGCACCAAATTCAGGGAAATCCGAAATCGTGCGTTCGAAGCCTCCGCAGACGTTGGTTGCGCTGACGACGAAAAGAGGCAGCTTTTCATAGTCCTCGTTTATGCACTCGAAGGAGCCGTCGGTTTTGAAACAGGAAACCACGTCTTCTAAGGCGCGGACGGCGAGAGCGGGATTTTGCTGTGCAAGACACCAGATCATCCAGCCGGAGGCAGTTGCCCAGTAAGCACCGTTCTGGTAGGTCTCAGGTTCGACATCGATCAGCAGGCGCTCCCAGTATTGTCCTTTTAAGAGGTGGCGAACCTGACCGCGGTAGACGCAGGCATCATAATTTTTTTCCAGAAAAGAGAGAACCGCCTGTTTTTCGTCCGCAGAGCAGGGAAAGCCGATGTAAAGCATGTACGCCATGCCCCAGATGTCGTACTGATGGCAGTCTTTTGTTGCGGCATAAAAAGCGCCGGCAGCAGGATCAAACAGCAGGGAAAGGGAACGCTCGACAGATTCGGCAGCTTTTGCGAAGCGGTCCGGATTTTTGATACCGTAGGTTTTGCACATGCGCTCCATCATACGGCAGGCACGCCAGTAGAGCAGGGATTCCATATAGAGCGTGCCGGTTTTGCCGATGGTATCGGTGAAGCCATAGGGGGAATGGGGGTTCTGAACGTCGTTGTAGACCAGACCGTGTTCCTCGAGGGGCAGCAGGAACAATCCCTGCTCGAGATCGGCTTCCCATTCGGTAAACAGAGGCAGGAAGGCTTCCGGATCCATCCGTCTGGAAAGGCTGTCTACGGTGAAAATCAAAAAAGGCGTATTGTCGAGATTCGCTTCTCCGACGGGAGCTGCAGCGATTCCGGCGGCGTAAACAGCCAGACCGTCTGTCGTCACCCGGTCTGGCATCCATCCGTCGGCACGGCGGTGACGGACCGCATAGCGGATGCAGTTTACAATATCCTGATCCGGAATGGCGAAACCTGCGTATTCCACCATATAGGAAAAATCGCGGAGCCACAGTCCGTCATAGCTGGCAGTGCCGTCCGGGGTATAAATCACAGTGCCGTCTGCAGCTGTGCGGCGGCAGCCATGGACAAGATCGGAGGCGAGAGCACGTAAATATTGTGTCGTATTTGTGTACATTGGTTGAAGGCTCCATTCTAAAGTGTATTTTTATTACTTTAACGTTAAAAGGTGCGGAAGCAGCCGGTCGAGCACCGCTTTGTAGCCGTTTGCGTACATGTGCATCCCCTCTACGGTATATTCCGCTTTTAACTGTCCCTTTTCATCCTTGATGTCATCGTTGGCGTCTATGTAGGCTGCACCGACCTCGGCGGCGAGCTCTTTTACCATCTCGTTGGCACGGCAGATACAGTCATTGTTGCGGACTTTTAACACTTCTTTCATGCCTGCGTCGGCGACGTCCGGATTGACCGGATAATAGGCGAGCAGAAACAGCTTTGCCTGTGGAAGATGTTCGCGGATGCCGGAAAGAATGGTGCGGTAGCGGTTGTGCAGAACGTCTGGCGTGCAGGCGGGATCGTTTAAGTCGTTGGTTCCGATGTTGATAAAAATGTAGGCGGGACGGAGCGCATAAACGCAGTCCTGCATGCAGGCGAGCATTTCCGATGTGGTGAAGCCGCCGACACCGCGGTTATAGATGGTCAGCGGAAGGTCGAAATTCGCGACAAATTCCTGGATGGGAAACTGTTCCATCAGGCTGGAGCCTGCAAACAGGATCTGTCCGGGTTTGACGAACTCGTTGAGATAGCGGAAACGCATAACCCGGTCAATTTTTCCCGCATCTCCATGTAGAGCCTGATTCAGTTTGTTGTAAAATTCTATGTCCATGAAAAACCCCCTTAGGATGTTTCGAGAAGCGTGTATTTTATTCATGACAATAGAATGTTCGCAGAGCGTGCATTCTATTGTTATTTTGCAGTGATCGTAACCGCGTGCAGATAGGCGTCGGAGCCAGAGGCACAGGTAACGGAAATGCGCTGGTTGGTGACCAGAACCCTGCAGCCGTTGATTGCGTTGACGGAATCGAGCTTGATTTCCATCTGTCCCTGAGGTGTATCGAGAAAAAGCATATTTTCAGTTGAGTTCCCGTTTACAGTGCCGGTGGCGGTCAGCGTGGAAGCGGTATTGACAGAAGCCGAGGAGCTGCTTCTTGCGCCGACTGTGGTAACGGCGTGCAGATAGCCATCATTGCCGTGGTAATAATAAACGGTCAGGGAACGTCCGCTTGTCATCATCAGACCCTTTAAGGTGTTTGCATTGTTGTCGATTACAAACTGCATCGTGCCTCCGGTGGTGGAGAGATAGAGCAGGTTGTTGGTCGTTTTGGAATCTACCGTGCCGTTTATGAACGGATAAGCAGAGTTATCGCCGTTTACAGATGCAGAGGTATTGGCTGCAGAAGAAGCGTCCGCAATTTTTACAGCGTGGAGATATGCGTCAGAGCCGCGTCCGCAGGTAATGCGGTATTTGCCGTTTAAAACAAGGAAGGCACAGCTGCCCATCTCGGTAGAAGGATCCAGCCGGATGATCATCTCACCCTGAGGAGTATCCAGATGCAGATCGTTGTCCTTTGTATTTTTGTTGAGGGTTCCGGTGACGTCAACTGTGTTGTTGGTATCTACAATGACATTGCCGATCTGATTGCCGGTGGAAATTTTAGTTGCATGCAGATAGCCGTCGTTGCCGCCGGTAACGGTGACGGAAATTGCCTGATCGGGCAGCAGGATTTTACCGGCAGTGGTGTCAGTGGCATTATCGATCTTAATCTCCATTTTGCCCTGGGGGGTATCCAGCAGCAAAAGGCTGCCGGTGGTGCCGGACATGACCTTGCCCTGTACGGTAACCGTATTAGCTGCCTGCGCAGGAAGCAGAAAAGCCGGTGTAAAGAGCAGGGACAGAACCAGACAGGCTGTTAAAACAAGCCCGAAATGTTTGTGCATTTTCATAAGGAAACCTCCGTTTAATAGAATCCGTGTCAGTACAGGAAAACAGACCTGTATCAAGATAGTTTCATCATATAATAAGCCCATTTAAAAAGCAAGAAAAGTTGTCAGAAAAAAGAGATTCTGGTACACTAGGGGTTATAAGTTCACTCGTGGATTCTATTGTATTGTGAACGGCGCAGATAAACGAACGGACGCGCAGAAATGGCGCGGGTGAATGGATTGCCGGGCAAAACAGACTTTGGAAGCAACCGGAAATTTTTTGAGGAATGGGGAACTCAGAATGATCAACAGGGAAGATATGCTGGAACTGACCAGACGGATGACACCGAGCCGCACCTGCATGGATCGGATCGCGGGCGGATATATGGATGAGGACGGCTTTCTGGACGGAAGCTTTAACATACATTTTCTGAAGCTTTCCGGGGAAGAAAAGGCGAAGAACCTCGCGCTTGCAAAGGCGGTTCCTTTTTCGAAGACAAATGAACAGCTAAAAGAATACGAATTTTCACCGACACAGGAAAGGCCCGGAAGCCTGTGGCAGCTGTTGATGGCGATGCGGGAGGCGAGGCTCAAAAATGACGCCCTGAACGAAACGTTTTATGAACTGGTCGGTGAGCATTATCAGAGCGTTGGAAAAGATTACGCGGTCTTTTTGTTTCATGGAACCTATGACGTCCCGCTCAAAGCGTCCGACAAGGAAAGTCTGTGGGAGTCTGAAGAGGTGTACGATTTTTTAGTGTGCACGATCAGTCCGCTGGAGGGCGAATACGAGCCTGGTGAACCGGAGTGGGGCTTTTTGTTCCCTGCCTTTTCTGACCGCAGTACAGAAATCCACCGAATCGATATTTTTCAGAAAAATGCAACGGCATCCCAGACAGAGCTGATGAAAAAGCTGTTTCCCTAGAAAACAGTGACGCAGCAAGCTGCAGTCCGTTCCTGTATGCTGACGATACAGTATTTTATTGTGCTTTGGGAAGCTGCGTAAAGATTGCGTAAAGAATATCTGCGCAGAGTTGCCAGCGGTTGACAGGAGCCAGTAGTTAAGGTATTCTGGGAAAGATGTAATTGGAAAAACGAAAATTTTAGGAGGATATTCATGATTAAAGAAGCAATTGGAGGCTTTTGTATGGCGCTGGCGGACAGCGTTCCCGGTGTATCCGGCGGTACGGTGGCCTTTATTATGGGGTTTTATGACCAGTTTATCGGTTCGGTCCATGACCTTGCCTTTGGCAAGATGGAAGATAAGAAAAAAGCAATCGCTTATCTGATCAAGCTGGGTATCGGATGGATCATCGGCATGGGGCTGGCGGTTGTCATCCTGTCAGCGCTGTTCGAAAGTCATATTTATGTGGTAAGCTCTCTGTTTATCGGATTTATTGCGGGCGCGATTCCGCTGATCATCCGGGAAGAAAGGGATGGCTTTAAGCAGTTTGGCAAGGGCATTTTATTCCTGATCCTAGGTATTGTGTTGGTGGCCGGGATCACCTGGTTAAACGGCAGAGCCGGAACCTCTTCGATGGATCTGAGCCACTTCCAGCTCGGAAATGCGATTAAACTGTTCTTTATCGGAATGATTGCGATTTCTGCGATGTTTTTACCCGGTATTTCCGGTTCCACCCTGCTTTTGATCTTCGGTGTATACATTCCGGTGATTTCTGCGATCCGCGCAGTGCTGGGGCTGCAGCTTTCCTATGTACCGAACCTGATCTTCTTTGGACTTGGTATCGTAGCAGGCGCATGTAGTGTTGTAAAGATTATCAAGGTTTGCCTGGAGCGCTTCCGCCCCCAGACGCTGTATTGCATCGTCGGCATGATGGTGGGCTCCTTCTATGCAATCGTGATGGGACCGACAACGCTGGAAGAAGCGCAGGCTCCGCTGGCTTTCTCCAGCTTTCATTGGATTGCCGGCATCATCGGACTGGCGCTGGTGCTTGGTATGCAGTTTGCAAAAGAAAAAGGAAAGAAAGCCTAAGAAACAGGAAAACGCCTTCAATAGAAAGCAGGAGGATAAGAAAATGGTAAAGCATGTGATTTTATGGCAGTTAAAGGATTCTTTTACAGAAGAAGAAAAAACGGAAATCAAGGCGGATATTAAAGCTGGTCTGGAAGGGCTTGCAGGGCAGATCCCCGGTCTGCTTTCCATTCAGGTACATACAAAAGGGCTTCCTTCCTCCAATGCGGATCTGATGCTGGATTCCTGCTTTGCAGATGCAGCTTCCCTGAAAGGCTATTCCGTACATCCGGCCCATGTGGCGGTTGCGGACGGAAAGGTGCGCCCGAACGTGAAATGCCGCGTGTGCATGGACTATGAGGTGACAGAGGCCTGAAAAAGGCCTGAAAAAGGGATGCAACAATAGAATGCACGCTCTGCGGGCATTCTATTGTCAGGAATAAAAGTGGCAAAATGCCATTGCTTTTTCAAAATTTGATGTTTATAATAATTTATAGTATGATGCCAGGGTCAAAAGGTCTAAGCACACATGAGCTTGCTCATAGGTGGGTGAAAGACCTTGTGACCCGCCCCGATAGGAGCATAAAAGTGGGATGATAATCCCACGATATGCGACTATCGGGCAGGATTGTGGGAGTGCGCAGCACGGAACAATCCGCAGGCATCAAGGTCGGGGGCTTTTGCCCCCGACATCATAGTGTTTCGAAATTCAAAGACAAAGGCAGGTGAATGAAATGGATAGCTGCGATGCTCACGGGCGAAGTCGCTGCATAGGATGGGAAGCAGAAATAGCACAGAGACGCAGCAGATCCGTTTCGTTCTGAGCCTTTTTTTCTGTTCAGTTCTTTCTTCTTCATGGCGATAGAGTTTCTATTGTTCCTGTCCTATGGAATCCAATAGCACGACAAGTCAGGTGAAAAGCAGGTTGCAGAAGATGCCGCAGGCGTGGATCAACGCAAAGGGGCTTCTTTTTGTTGCGTGATTTATGCAGAAGATGGTGTCTCTGTGTGCAAGTTTGGAGAAGAAAGGAGACGGGAGAGATGGAGACAAAGGACTATACTCAAGAGATCATTGACATTATCCGGAGCAATACCTCCCCGGCGGTGATGAGCAGCCGGCTGGAGGATTACCATGCCAATGACCTTGCGGAAGTTCTCAAAAAGCTGACGGTACAGGAACGCTGCAAGCTGTACCGGATCCTGGATAAGGATATGCTTTCGGATATTTTAGAATATACGGAAGCAGATGAAGCAGCAGAGTACTTAAAAGAAATGGAACCGCGTAAGGCTGCGGCGATCCTTTCCGGAATGGAGACAGACTCGCTGGCAGAAGTACTGCGCATGCTCGATAAAGGCAAAAAGCGTCTGTTGATCGATCTGCTGGATGACGATGTCCGTCACGATATCGAAGTGATCGCATCCTTCGATGAGGATGAGATCGGCAGCAGGATGACTACGAACTGTATTATCATCCAGAAAAATGTTACCGTGAAGGAAGCAATGAGCAGCCTGATCCGTCAGGCAGCCAAAAACGATAATATTTCTACAATTTTTGTCGTAAGCAGCCAGCAGAAATTTTACGGTGCCATCGACTTAAAAGACCTGATTATAGCAAGGCAGGATCATCCGCTTGAGGAGCTGGTTGTAACCTCTTATCCGTATGTATATGCGGAGGAGGAGATCGACGAGTGTATCGAACGCCTGAAGGATTATTCTGAGGATTCGGTTCCTGTCCTGGATAATGATAACCGCCTGTTGGGCGTCATTACATCCAGCAGCATCATCGAGCTGGTGGATGACGAAATGGGCGAGGATTACGCAAAGCTGGCTGGTTTGACGGCAGAAGAGGATCTCAAGGAGCCGTTAAAGGAAAGCATGAAAAAGAGAATGCCGTGGCTGTTGATCCTGCTTGCGCTCGGCATGGTTGTTTCGTCGGTTGTAGGCGTGTTCGAGACCGTTGTGACGCAGCTGCCGATCATCATGTGCTTCCAGTCCCTGATTCTGGACATGGCAGGTAACGTCGGCACACAGTCCCTGGCTGTGACAATCCGGGTATTGATGGACGAATCCCTGACAGGCAAGCAGAAGGCAGAGCTTGTCTTTAAGGAAATGAAGATAGGTTTATGCAACGGTGGTTTGTTGGGACTGATGTCCTTTGTACTGATCGGACTCTATATTTTTGCAATCAAAGGAAAGACCCTTGCCTTTTCCTATGCGGTATCTGCGTGCATCGGTGTCGCCCTGCTTTTGGCAATGCTGATCTCCAGTGCGGTTGGTACGTGTATTCCGCTGCTTTTCAAAAAGATCAAGGTGGATCCGGCAGTTGCTTCCGGTCCTTTGATTACGACCATCAACGACCTTGTTGCAGTGGTGTCTTACTACGGCTTGAGTTGGCTGTTTTTGATCGAGCTCTTCCATATGGCGGGTTAATTCTTACGGAGGATTAAGAAATTCCTTTAGAAAAATAAGCTTTTGTTTAGAAAAAATTTCGGAAAAGCCTCTGCGGCTGTTTGGAATTTGTCTTTATGATAAGGGCAAATGAAACAAACGACTACGGAGGTTTTTTTATGGATATCGATAGAGAAAAGGAAGGAAAGTGCCTGACGGTGACAGTGCCCTGCTATAATTCGGAAAGCTATCTGGAACGGTGTGTGGAATCCCTTTTAAAAGAGCGCGACGGGCTGGAAATCATTCTGGTGGATGATGGTTCGACGGATAGAACCGGACAGCTTGTAGATCACTATGCGCGTGCATACCCGGATGTGGTTCGGGTTGTGCACAAGAAAAACGGCGGGCACGGTTCCGGTGTCAACGCAGGGCTGATGCTCGCAAACGGAATTTATTTCAAGGTCGTGGATTCGGACGATTGGCTGGATGAGGCTGCATTTCATAAGCTGATGAGCGTCCTGCGTTTCTGGTGCCGGACAAAGGAGGAAAAACGCCCCGACCTGGTTGTCTGCAACTATGTATACGATCATCTGGAAGAGGGAAAAACGAAAGCAGTCCGCTACGGAAATCTTTTTCCCGAGCAAAAAATCTGCAGGTGGGACGAAATCGGCTGTTTTTCGCCGGAACAGTATCTTGTCATGCATGCGCTGATTTTTCGGACGGGAGTGCTGTATGACTGTGGGTTAAAGCTTCCGGAGCATACGTTTTATGTGGACAACTTGTTTGCAAACTGTCCGCTTCCGTTCGTGCAGCGGATTTATTATCTGAATGAGGATTTGTACCATTATTATTTGGGGCGCGAGGATCAGTCGGTCAACGAAAAAGTGCTCGTGTCGCGCATCGATCAGCAGATTCTCGTGACGCAGCTCGGCAACCGGTTCGTCGGGTCGGACGCGGTGCAGAACACTGAACCGAAGCTGCGCCGCTATCTCTACCGCAACAGCTCGATTATGATGGCGATTTCCACGATCCATCTGCTGATGCTCGGAAAAGAAGGGCGGCAGCGCAGAAAAAAGCTCTGGCAGTCACTAAAAAAAGAGAATCCGAAACTCTATCGAAGGCTGCGGCTTGGCAGCATCAGCGGTCTGACCTGTCTGCCAGGTGCGCCTGGGGCGGCGGTGGTGATCGGAGGATACCGCATGGCGCGCCGGATCTGGCAGTTTCAGTGAGGGTGCGGCAATGAAGAATAGGAAAAAGCAGGATCATGCCGCGGCGCAGTCCGCAATCTACGTTGGCTTTGTAGACACGCCTGGTCTGTTCGCTTCGATCATCCGCCGAGTGATCGGGCAGAATTATGTGCATGTCGTGCTGGGCTTCGATCCGGAGTTGAAAGAAGCCTACAGCATCGGCAGACGCAATCCGGCGATTCCGCTGTTTGCAGGCTTTGAACGGGAAAATCGGGAAAAAATTCTGAAAAAATATCCGACCGCACGCTATCAGGTCTGCCGCGTGGCATGTACGAATGTGCAGAGGGAAGCGCTGCTGCAGGAGGCAAAGACGGAATGGGAACGACGCTTTACCCATCATTATATGGTGATCGGGCTTGTGTTTTTGTTAGCTGGAATCGCCTTTGACCAGAAAAATCACGACACCTGTTCGTCGTGGCTGGCGCGTGTAACCCAGAAGGTCGGCCTGCAGGAATGGCAAAAGCCGTTTCCGCTTGTCACGCCACGGGATGTGTATGAACAGTTGGGAAAAGACAGCTGTGCCGGAACGCTTGTATTCGAGGGGACACTGGCAGAGCTGGTGGAGGGCAGCGCAGTAGGAACTGCAGCGACATCGGAATCTACTGGCAGGGGTCGTGACTGGCGGCCGCGTCCGGTGATGAATTGATGGATGTTCGTGCTGCATGCGCAGCAATGCAGTCATGGCACGCACATGTTTTTGGGCGCTGCGTGCCTGTAGAATGGAGAGGGATATGAAGGTTCGAAAAAAGGATACGCCTGCAGGCGGACGAAAAAAATATGTTTGGGAGACACTGCTGTTTTTGGCGGTGATGGTATTCACGCTGCGGTTTTGCTTTAGCGGGCAGAAGCCGCAGGAGATCTGGGCAGCGGTAAAGAGCATGCGGGGAATGAGTCTGGCCGGGGCGGTGGCACTCGGCCTTTTTTTTGTCTGTATGGAAGGGACGATCATAAGGATTCTGCTTGGGGCAGCAGGCGGAAAAAGCGGGCTCCTGACATGTATCAGCTATTCGTTTCTCGGATTTTTTTATTCCGGAATCACACCGTCCGCGACCGGCGGACAGCCGATGCAGCTCTATGAAATGAAGAGGGATGGAAACAGCGTCAGCAGCAGTACGGTCGTGCTGATGGTCACAGCGGTGTGCTATAAGCTGGTGTTAGTCTGTATCGGCACATTTCTGCTGATTTTTCAGGGGAAAATGCTGCGGCAATATCTTGGCGGATATTTCGGTCTGTATCTTCTGGGGCTGTTTTTGAATCTGGCGATCACGCTCGTCGTGACTGGAATGATTGTCCTGCCGCAATGGATAATCGCAGGGGCAAATATTTTTGACCGATTGTTCGTAAAACTGCATTTGTGGAAAGCTTCGGAAAGCGCGGGCAGACAGGAAAAGGTGCGGTGCTTCGTGCAGGAATATCATCGGGCAGTCCTATTTTTAAAAGAGCATCCGGGGCGGCTTGCGGCAGCATTTTTACTGACCTTTGTGCAGAGAAACAGCGCATTTGTGATTACCTGGCTGGTGTACTGCGGAATGGGGATTTTCGGGACAAATTTGTGGAGCGTCGTCTTTTTACAGGCGGCGGTGACGCTGGCAGTGGACATGCTTCCGGTGCCCGGCGCGCAGGGAATTACGGAGCTCGTGTATCGGAGCGCGTTTGCACAGATTTTCATCGGAGGGACGTTACCTGTGTCGATGATCGTCAGCCGGGCGGCATCGTTTTATGTGCCGATGGCGGTCGGGCTTGCAACCGTGCTCTGGAGGATGGCGCGTAAGGCAGGAAAGAGCGAGTGGAAGCAGGTTGCGTAAATCAGCATAAACGAATGATCCATTTACGCCTTCTAAAGATAATTAACGATACAGCAAGCCTGAATAATTCCTCTGTGGTAAGCAAGGTTTGATGTGCCAAGATGCCCGTAAACAGCAGACTCCACAGCTTGCCCGAAATGGTATCGTGGCATGTTCCTTACAGCGCAGCCAAGAGGATAAACTATTGTGTTGTATTACGGCGGATCAATATAGGTGTAATTTGTTTGTGGATGGGTTTGCCCAATGGCTTGGGGGCACGCTTTTTCTGCTCATCCATCTGCCGGACCAGAAGATCCATGGCGGTTTTGGCAATTACATCAATCTGCTGCCCAACGGTTGTGATTGGAAGGATTGCCTCGCTGGCAATCGGAGAATTGTCAAATCCAACAATCTCATAAGTGGAAGGAAAGGTCCCATATTTTTGGAAAATTAAATTCAGAAACATGTTGGCATAGGTATCATTCGCAAGAAAGATACCTTTTTTTTGATCCGGGTATTTGGCTTCTATCTTATCAAAAATTACCCGGATCACATCTAAAATCTCATGATAAGAATTACCTTCTACACCAAGATCGATATCATATGGAACATGATGTTCTTCACAAGTTTCCTGAAAAGCGCGGATACGGTCATAAGCCGGGGCAGATTTCTTCACATTGACATTTATATGAATCAGTATGTCACAGTTATCCCGGATCAACAAGGAAGTGGCCTGAAGTGCTCCCATATAGTTATCCGTATTGACGCTGCAGATATGTTCTGCTTCACGTTCAATAGCGATGACAGGAATCTGATAGGAAGCGAGCTTTTCGGATGGAAGCGTGTGACTTAAAACAATCAGTCCCTCAATCTGATAAGATAGAAGCTCTTCAATGTATTGTTGCTCTTCTTCCGCCCCATGTTCGCTGGCGAAAACAAGAAATTTATAATGATAATCTCTGTAGCTGGAAAGAAATTGTGCCAGCATCTCAGAATAATAGTGCAGATAGAGGTTTGGAACAATGATTCCGATAAATTCACTTTTTCCATTCGCCAGAACCTTTGCCAGCTTATTCTTTTTATATCCAAGTATGTCAAGAGCCTGTGAAATCTTTTCCTGGTTTTCCAAGGTAAGAGAATCAGGATGATTGAAGTATCTTGATATTGTAGTTTTTGAAAAATTGGTGTATTCCGCAATATCTGCAAAAGTTACCTGTTTTTTACTCATAAAAGTTGAATCTCCTTCAATATGACGGATAACGGTCTATAATATCCCTTAGTATAGCAATTCTCATGGAAAAACACAATGGGAAAATAACCGATTACGTAACCGGTTATTTTAGTGCATAACAGTATTGACAGAAGGAGAGGAATAGAGTATTATCAAATCATAAAGTAACCGGTTACTTAACCGGTTTTGCACGAGGCGTGAAAGGAATGGAGGGAGTAATGCATGAAAAGAATGCAAAACCAAGCAAAGTCCGTAAGCAACCGAACCTGGAGAGAAAAGATGACTTATGTGAAGAAAAACTGGCAGCTGTATTTATTCTTCCTGATGCCGGGACTTTTGCTGACAATTATTTTTAAGTATCTTCCGATGGGCGGTCTTCTGATTGCTTTTGAAGACTACAATGTAATCAAAGGAGTTCTTGGGAGTCCTTGGGTCGGACTGGAGTATTTCAGACGATTTTTGTCTTCTCCGGATTTCATGAGCTATCTGATGAATACATTAAAATTGAGTATTTACGGATTGCTGTGGGGGTTCCCGGTTCCGATTATTCTTGCATTGCTTCTGAATCGTATCCGAAAGACGGGAATCAAGAAGAAAGTTCAGCTTTTGATCTATATGCCGAACTTTATTTCCGTCATCGTGCTTTGTGGTATGGTTCGTATGTTTTTATCGCCTGTAGGACCGCTGAATAAAGTACTCGGAATCAGCACAAACTGGATGACAATGCCTTCTGCATTCCGGACAATCTATATTGCAAGCGGAATCTGGCAGGCGGCAGGATGGGCATCTATCATGTACACAGCAGCATTGTCGAATGCCAGCAAAGAGCTGGAAGAAGCAGCTCTCATGGATGGAGCAAATCTTCTGCAGCAAATCTGGTATGTAGAGTTGCCTGCAATTAAAAATATTATTGTAATTCAGTTTATTTTACAGGCCGGAAATATTATGAGTATAGGTTTTGAAAAAG